>Ga0214545_1004796_pt1 | contig 25052 bp, 13 predicted proteins | sample CNSS4metaG_FD_160064 | JGI IMG/M metagenome (GOLD analysis project Ga0214545, IMG submission 160064) | Root nodule microbial communities from cowpea collected in UCLA plant growth center, Los Angeles, California, USA - CNSS4 | ecosystem: Host-associated > Plants > Roots > Nodule | place: USA...
GATGGGGATGGGAAAAAAGTTTGATACCCGTTGGGTTTGGGTATGGGGATGGGGATGAATTTTTTATGCGGGGATGGGTATGGGATAGCGAAACCCGTCCCCGCCCCGCCCCGTTGCCATCCCTACCGCTCACTTGTTAACCTCTCAATTTAAAACATTCAAATTCTCTTTTCAGTAAAAATAATATTTTAAATTTTATCTAAGTATTTTAAATAGTTTTAATTTGATTTTATTTTAAAAATATAATATAGTTCCATGGAATTTGTAGTTCCAATGTGTCACCGAAAGTAAGATGAAGTAGTTCAGTCTCCAAAATTGATGATACACATGTAATTCGTTATTCGCGTAACGAAAAACTAATTTATATATTTTAAAAATAAAGAGGGATTAAATGGAGAACTTTATTGAGTGAAAATTTAGCCTTTAAAAGAGAATAACAAAAATTTGAAAAAAAAAATCATCATGTAGATTACAAGAAACCCAGTTAAAGAAATATGTGGGTGGAAAGAGTTATTCCTACAATGTAATGATTTAGGGCGCATTCAATGCAACATGTTCTTTATTTATTTTATTTTTTGTACAAAGACGGTGACATATATGATATTTTCCACTTTAGCTAAATTAGTGGTTCTATTTTAAGTTGTTTTAGTCAAAATGATGTTTATGAGAAACAAATTCAACAAGAAAATGGTGAAATCATCGTCTGAATTTTTCACAATCATTTTTGTTGAATACGGACAAAAAAATTTCAAAAGAGAGAATACAGAATAACACGTAAAAGTTATTTGTTGGGAAAATAAAAAAGAAATGAGATTTTTTAATTAAATTAACAAATTAAAAGTAGATCAAGTTCAGAAATTTGAGGGCAGGCACATGAAAATCCTTCTGTTGAACCAACACGCAATACTAAAATAAACAGATAAAAAGAATATTAAACGATTTCGGGTTTTCTTAAATAAAATCTTGAAATTGAATATTTTGAATGATAAAAACAAACTTTAAAAGGTAATATTAATTAAGGTATTATAAAATAATACAAGCCTATAAACACAACTTAAAAGATTGATTAAAAATTATAAAATAAATGAGAAATTAATATTGTAATTTAGCATTTGTTAAAATAATTACAAGAATAACAATAAAAAAGAAAAGAAAATAGTTACATACAACAAAGAAAGATGCCATTGTGAATAGTGGGGTGGGACCATGGCTGCTTCTCTTCTTAATAGCTTCTCCCTCTCTCTCTATTTAGCAGCTCTGAGCTTGGGGGGTACACAGGACACTAAAGTTTAGATCTTTATGTGTCTAGTGTCTTGGGTTGTTCTTCATTGAGCTCTTTCTCTAAGGTAAAAGCTAGCTTTTTTGTTGTTTTTTTGTGGTAATTGGTTTTGCATGTTGAGCTTATTTAGTAGCTATACACTGCATTGCTACTGATTTTTAAAGGGCATGCTTGTTTTGCTTTTGTTTTGATTCTTTTTATGTTAATGTGGTTCACATGTTTTTGGTGGGTTGAGGAGATTCAAGTTCATGTGTGTCTTAATGTCTTTCTGCTACTGTTTTATTCTGCATTCAAGAGTTGAAATGGGTTGTTCTTATTTTCCAGCTTTCTGATCCCTTTTGCTATGTGCAGATTGCATATAGGTTTGAGTGTTGAAGCTTTAAAATGGGGAGATATTCAACACCCTTTGTGGGTCTTCTTCTGCTGTTTTGCCTGGTTTCATCTTCAGAGGCAGAGTATTTGAAGTATAAAGACCCTAAGGTGCCACTGAATGTCAGAATCAGTGACTTGATGAAGCGAATGAGCCTGGAAGAAAAGATAGGCCAGATGACACAGATTGAAAGGGAAGTTGCTACTCCCGATGTCATAAAGAAGTACTTCATTGGTAAGTACTGAAAGTTTCTCATCAAATCCGTAACCAAATCAAGTGTTTGGTACCGGTTTTTGTATCTGAGTGTGTGCTGGATTTTTTTGTTGTTAAAGAAATCTCTGTGCATGTTTTCTGATGAACAGGGAGTGTGCTCAGTGGTGGAGGCAGTGTTCCAGCACCAAAGGCATCTGCTGAGACTTGGCAGAAAATGGTGAATGAGATGCAGAAAGCAGCATTGTCTACTCGCCTTGCAATTCCGATGATCTATGGAATAGATGCAGTTCATGGCCACAACAATGTCTACAATGCTACAATTTTCCCTCACAATGTTGGGTTAGGAGTTACCAGGCAAGTTTATGCATGTGCTAGAATAGAAAGAACAGTCATGAAAGAAAGAGGAACAATTGACAACAAGAATCTGGTTTTCCAATTACTAATGAAGTAATTCTGGTGGAAGCTATATTTGAACATGTGAACTTTTTTGGCACCCCAAATCAACAATTAAAAGCATTTCTTAGTGGTATTCTGATCTTTAAAATGAATGTTATTTTTCTCTTTAATTATAATGAGATCTAGTGTTTAACAGGGATCCAGTGCTCATAAAAAAGATTGGAGATGCAACTGCTCTTGAAGTTAGAGCAACAGGAATTCCATATGTCTTTGCTCCATGTATTGCGGTAAGTAAAAGCAATATCTAAATATTTTGTTGTTGTTTTTACCATAAACAACACTTATATGTTTGCTGACATAACATGTTCTTAACTGATTCATCCACAGGTCTGCAGAGATCCAAGATGGGGACGTTGCTATGAAAGCTACAGTGAAGACTATAGAATTGTTAGAACTATGACTGAGATTATACCTGGCTTGCAAGGAGATATCCCTGCCAATTCCGTCAAGGGAGTTCCCTTTGTTGCTGGAAAGTAAGATTTTTGTTTGTGGTTAGATATTGCAGTTTTTTTTTTTATGGTTTAGAAGAGGCCTTGGCCATTAACATGCAAGCAATGTGTTTATCATACATACTGTACTGCAACATAAAGCAATCAAATAATCTAATAACAATTTTATCTTCTCAATGCATATCTATATGTGAGTTTGATTAGTTGTTATCAATCATTTTGTTGAGAATTTGAACCTCATATGTTCAGACTTATCAATATATTTTTTTCTAAGAATATGGATGTCATATGTTAAACTCATGCATTTCTCTGGCCATCAATGTGGGGACATATTCTTAAGCATTCCTCATTCAAACTTTATCAATAATTTTTTGTTGACACTTGAAATAAAAAACTTCTTCTCATTTTAATTACTTTGATCTAGGAACAAGGTTGCAGCTTGCGCCAAGCACTATGTGGGAGATGGTGGCACATACAAGGGTATCAATGAGAACAACACATTGATCAGTTACAATGGATTGCTTGGCATTCACATGCCAGCATACTATAACTCTATTATCAAGGGTGTTTCAACAGTAATGATCTCATACTCTAGCTGGAACGGGGTGAAAATGCATGCTAACCGAAAACTTATCACTGATTACCTCAAGAACAAATTGCGTTTCAGGGTAAAAATTTGTCTATTCAGTCCTATAATTTAAATATTGACACATACAAGTCAAAACACAGAGAAAATAGAAATGAGTGGAGATGCTTCATGTGACGTGCTTCTTTCCTACCTTTCAGGGTTTTGTCATATCAGATTGGCAGGGTATTGACAGGATCACCTCGCCACCTCATGCTAACTATTCATACTCTGTTCAGGCTGGGGTCAGTGCTGGAATTGACATGGTAAAGTTTATTATCATTTTGAAAGAGTAAAGTGGCTTTTCATCATGAGAATTTAGCATTGTTATTTACTTTTTAGTTAACTGTTTCATTATTTATCAGATTATGGTTCCCTTCAACTACACTGAGTTCATTGATGAATTGACCCGTCAAGTAAAGAACAATATTATCCCAATGAGCAGGATTGATGATGCCGTGGCAAGAATCTTAAGAGTAAAATTTGTCATGGGGTTATTTGAAAATCCACTTCCTGATCCAAGCCTGCTAAACCAACTGGGTAAACAGGTATATTTTCTTGTTTTCTTGGAAAAATGATTTTTGACAATTAAATTTTGACAACTTTCTTTTATAACCTGAGGTGTCATCTTCTAAGTTCTAAGTGACTTCCTATTTTTTCATTTCTCTATATTTCAAAACTACTTAGAAGATGTCGCCTCAGGTTGGAAGAGAAAGTTATCAAATTTAGTTGTTAAAATATCATTTTCCTTTTTCTTGAGATTATCCTTTGGACAAATGCATGTTCTTTTTGCATTTCTTTCAAATGGAAAGAGTTTGTTTCTTGATAGAGCATCATTCATGTATAAACAGGAACACAGAGAATTAGCAAGGGAAGCTGTGAGGAAATCCCTTGTGTTGCTAAAGAATGGTAAATCTTCTAAGAAGCCACTGCTTCCTCTTCCCAAAAAGTCTGCAAAAATACTGGTAGCAGGAAGTCATGCTGACAATTTGGGCTACCAATGTGGAGGATGGACGATTGCCTGGCAGGGACTCAGTGACAAGAATCTCACTTCAGGTAAGTCAGTAAGATTAATGTTGGTGTCTGCCAAAATACTCTAAAACGACACAAATCTAGAATCCTCTACCAGGGTGGTTGAGTTTGTTTATGTTACTGTCAGAATATGAAGAATCAAGAGACTAATACTAGATTACTAGTATAAAGTTAGTTTGATCTCTAGTTTCTTCCTGTGGGAGTTATAGAATCTGATGATGTAATTTCATTTCTTACATTACAGGTACAACCATCCTCAGTGCTGTGAAACAAACTGTGGATCCTGCCACTGAAGTTGTCTTCAATGAAAACCCTGATGTGAACTTTGTCAAGTCAAACAAATTTTCCTATGCCATTGTTGTTGTGGGAGAACACAACTATGCTGAAACATTTGGTGACAGTTTGAATCTAACTATACCTGAGCCTGGTCCAAGCACCATCACCAATGTGTGTGGAGCCATTCGATGTGTAGTTGTTGTGATCAGTGGCCGCCCAGTTGTGATTCAGCCATATCTATCAAAAATTGATGCACTTGTGGCTGCATGGCTTCCTGGAACTGAAGGTCAAGGTGTTGCTGATGTTCTCTATGGTGACTATGAATTCACTGGGAAGCTGGCAAGAACATGGTTCAAGAGAGTGGATCAGCTCCCAATGAATGTTGGTGATAAACATTATGATCCTCTGTTTCCATTTGGATTTGGGTTGACTACAAACCTCACTAAATACTGAAAGTGAAAACTGATATTTTGATGTATTAGTATGAAAAAGGAACCACCCTTTTGCACTAGGAGAGCCTTGAAATTGTCCATTGATGAGGGTTTTGATAACTTATGCTTATCTGGTGTGCAGCTAGAACCAGAAGCTTCAAAATATGAATTCAATGTCAACCATTGCAGACTTTTCATTTTGATTACAGCACGTTGCAAGTTTGTTTAATATTAGAAGGGAAGTGGTTTTAGTATAAAATAATTTAGTGATTCTATTTTTTTATGAGATTTTATAGTAATTAGAAGTTGATTCATTATTATAATGAGAAGAATTATTACTTTTTGAAAAAAAGTAATCGATTAGGGTTAAATATGTTTTTGGTTCCTTAATTTTAAGTGAATTTTGAAATTAGTGTATTTTGAAATTTTGGAATAATTTAGTTCTTCATATTTTAAAATACTTGGATTTAGTATTTTTAATTAAATTTTATTTAGTTTATCTGATGTTTTGTACACATTTTAGGATTGTATTTGAGTTGTTTATACTATTTGACATTTTTTCTTTAATGTTAAGTCAAATGTTATTTTGAAACGTGTTTGAAATGTTAAATAAACTTAACAAAATTTGATTTAAAGGACTAAATCTATGTGTTTTGAAAGATAAAAAGTTAGATTGATCCAAAATTTTGAAATGGACTAATTTCAAAATTTACTGAAAGTTTAGAGACAGAAACATGTTTAATCTTGATTTTATAACGGCTCATAAGCAAATTTTTTATTCCCTTTTAAGTTTTTTCCAGTTTCTAATTATTTTGAACACTTGGGAAAAACAAATTAAAAACAAAATAAAATGATTATTTAATAAAAGGTAGTATGGAAAAAGTTTAAATAGGAAAGAAGTATCTTATCTTCTGGAAAAATACACTCAAGTTCTCCCTGGTAAATGAATAAAAATACTCTCGTTCGGAAATAGAAAGTTTTCATTAAATATTCTCCTTAGTGATAATAATTGAATAAAGGAAGAGAGAACTTTGGAACACAATCGTAAAAGATGACGGAAGAAAGTGGTTTAGCAGAACATCAACCCATTGATCTACAAGTGGTATATGATGCACTTCAAGCTTCTTAGATAAAACTTTTCCCATACAAATAACCTTAGTATATTCTCACTTATAAATTTAATAAAATTTAATTAAAAAATTAAATTTACATATTTTTATAAATGGGACTAAATTTGTCTAAAATTGAAAAAAAAAATTAATTTTAATTTTTATTGAAAGTTAAGAAATTAAAATCATATTTAATCTAATCTTTAAATACAAATTTCTAAAAATTCCTCTTATTTGGAAAAATTCCTGCTCTTTAGATGATGGACTTCATTTCACTTTAATAAATTTGAGAGGAATGGAAAAGACAAACATCTTTTCAAATAAATTATTTTTGAAAGAAAAATTTACTTATGAAATAAAAAGAAATGAAACATTTTATTTTGATATGAGCATTTTAATAAGACTTTTTATCTTTATAGGTTTTTTAAAATTTGTGGATGAATTCTCTTCGAAACGTTGAACGGTGAGTGCATAGATAAAAGGATCTTAAGTAGTTATTAAATAAAGAAATGTTTATAGAGAATAATACTGTTTTAATTATAAATTTTAGACATAAGAAATTTAGTTTCACATGAAAAATAGTTGTAAATAATAATTTTGAAATTGGGCTTATTGAGCCCAACAAGGGAGGTGTGGACATTGGAAGAGTAAAAGGTAAGAATAAAATATTGGCTGAAGCTAGTGAAAGGTGAACAAAGAAAAGTAAAAAAGGCCATGAAAAACATGATCCTAAGAAGATATGAGAAACATGATCCAAAGAAGACATGCAACGAACTAACATGGTTATCACTTGATATTTTCAGCCTAATCTCTTAATAATCTAATTATCAATTTCTTTTGAATTATGAAATTCAAATATTCCCTCAATTTACCTTAAATGTAATGAGGTTAGAATTTGCATCCCAATTTCAAGTGGTTATAAATATCTTTTAAAAAAAAAATACATTTGGATGTTTGACGAAAATGAGAGATTTCTAAAGTTTTTTTAAGGAAGACAATTATCTTCTTAATCGAGTCTTTTCTTAAATCCTTGGATCAAGTAGATTCCATTAACACTTATCTTAGATATTTTCCTTTGAGCTACCCAATTGACTTTTAACTTTTCTTCTTCATGTTTTGTTCATTTTCTAAGTTCAATACGTATGTTCATGTTCTTTTTATAAAAGCAAGTTCACACTTGAATAATAGCACATGGATGAAACTCATGTTTAATAAGAAACTCTAACAACTAGGGATAGCAAAACAGGATAATTATGCTAGTTTTGGCTTGACTCACCCTTGGTTTGTCAAAAATGTGTTAGGTTGGACTGACTTGCCATTGTAAAATGAGTCAGGAAATACAACATACCTCAGCACAAGACAAGTCAGAGGGCGGACCCGTCACTTTTTTCTTTTTTAATTCTTTGAAATTTTTATTATAAATTTTGTTTGTGTATATACTTATAAAAGAATATTTAAAGTATATTTACTCATACAAATATTTTCAAACTTTTAATTAATCAATTAATATTTTTAATTAGATAAAATAAAATAATTATTACATTTACATGTTAAATTACTCTATTATAATTAATAATTGAAACTTAGTTTGTAAGGATTAATGATTTAAATTATAATAGTATGCATATTTACATTTTTACAAAAATATATTATAAAAAATCTAATCTTTTTAATTATTTTTAATTTAAAAATATAAAAAAATCAAAATAAAATAAAACAGGCCAACGGGCCAAGGTGGGCTGACCTACATTTGACCCGTCAGTTTGGTGGACTAGGCGGACCAGGCCAAAACGGGCTGGCAGGTTAAAAATGCTAACCCGAGCCACCTTGTTTTGAGGGACTGATGGGGTGGCTCGTCGGGTCCATCCCCACTTTGTCACCCATGCTAACAAATTTTATTATAACTGTCCATTTGTGATTGTTCTTTGTTTTTGCAAGGTTGGCCAATCTCCACTGTATTGGTCCCCAAAGGCTCACTTGGTGTCCCTTGCTCCAACTGGTCATTAAGTTTTATGTCTTATCAATTGTCCAACCCGTTCGGAGGGTAACTGCACAAGGCACTTTTACGATCAAGTTAGAGAGTCTCAGTAAATGAGTATTAAATGTTGTAATGCATGTGTTAACAATCGTATTTGAGACCTTTATTTACTGTTGTTGATATGAGCTTCCACCTTTTTTTTGCCTAATCATGGTCCAATCACACTTTAATCAGCATAGTTGGTTGATATGTGGTTATTATTGGCTAAGAGTTAATTTGACCTTTATTTTGCAATCGGTTGGTCGTGCCAATCGACTAGGTGATCGGTCCCAGGGTGTACTGGTCGGCCTTGTCAGTCAGTCTAGATGATTGGTCCTAGAGTGTACTGGTCGATCTTGCCAATCAATTTGAGTGATCGGCCTAAGGGTGCAGTGGTCAATCTTATTAGTCGGTTTGGATTATCGACCCAAGGGTATACTAATCAGCTCGCCAATCAATTTGAGTGATCGATCCAAGGATGTACTGGTTTATTGACCAAAATGATATATACCATACATTTTTACTTTTTTGTCGTCCTACTTTTAAATACAAAAACACTCGTATTTATATAATCATATGTATTTATATATTCATGTAGATTAAATATGTACCTAAAAGTGAACATCATTGAGTTTTATATTCTTGTATTCTAAATTATGAAAAAACAAGACAAATTTAAATTTCATAACTCTAATATACTAATTCAAGTTAGATTTTTATCATCTATCAATCTTCATTTGTTGCTTTGGAATCTTTCTCCAATTCTCCATAGTAACTTTAGCATACCGAGAGGCCAATATGGAACCATTTTCTTCAACTCCTTCAATTGTGCCTCGTACATAACACATTTGGCCTCATGAAATAATTTGTTGTTATGTTGAGTTGAAAATGCATTATGAATTCCGTAATTCGAAACTATTACAAATTACACAACTTAAAATATATTTTCATGATATAAAATCCAAAATATATTTATAAACTACACAATTTAGTATATATTTTCATATTATATTAAAGGCATAAATACATTTTTTGTTTCAATTTTCGTGAATTTTGTTTCGTTTGGTGTCGAAATATTTAAAATAGTCCTAATTTTTGTAATTTGTGGTCAATTTGGTCCTTTTTGCAGACGTCATTTAAATCGTTAACTGAAGTGAACAATAACTGCCACGTGTCATTCTGTGGTTTTTTTTAATTTTAAAAAAGTTGTCCACGTGTCAAGTTAGCATTGTGACACATGACAATATCTCATGGCTTATATTCAATTTGGTCCCACTTTTCGTTAATTTTGTTCAATTTAGTCCCAATTTTCGTTAATTTTGTTAAATTCAGTCATAATTTTGTCTCTATCCAAAATGACCAAATTTATTTTTTATATAAATGTTATATTGAAAATTTTATTTTTATTAAAATTCACATTTATTTTAAATATTTCTTTCATTATTTTTATACCAAACCTAACTATATTTTTTGGAGGAAAACTATTATATATGGGTGATTTTTGGTACATGTAAAAAATAGGGTTAAAGTTAGTTTAAAATTAGAGGAAAAATTCTTCATTATTTTTAAAATTAGAAAAAAATTTCTTTATTATTTTTTAAATGATTCAGTACAACACTTATATAGAAATTAAATTTGATGAATTTAGAGAGAAGCAAAATTGTGACTGATTTGAACAAAATTAACAAAATTGAGACTAAATTGAACAAAATTGATGAAAATTTGGACCAAATTGAATATAAGCCACGAGATACTGTCATGTGTCACAATGCTGACTTGACATGTGGACAACTTTTTAAAATTAAAAAAAATTAAAAAAACCACGAAGTGACATGTGATAATTACTGTTCATTTCCGTTAACGATTTGAACGACGTCTGCAAACCAAATTGACTACAAATTATAAAAATCATGATCATTTTAAACATTTGAAAAAAATGAAGACCAAACGAAGCAAAGCTCACAAAAATTGGGATCAAAGTATTTAAGCCTATATTAAATTAGTAATCGAAAACAAGTTTCTAAACTAGAGTATAAACATGAACATTGTAAGTACTTTCAACCTTCTTAACAAAAAGTAATTATCTAAGAAAAAGAGGGGAAATGGAAACCTAAACCAAATGTAATGGCTTGACCTCTGTGTTTTACCGGCAGAAATAATGACTCTGTTTTATCCACTAGTAACAATAAAATTTCCATAAAAGTAAATTATACATTACCAACTTATGAAATAAACGGTGCACATATAAGAAAAAAAAGTAAACATAAAAAATATTAAGAGGAACTAAACGCAAAAGGTGGTAATTTATTAAGTACAGAAAAATATAGATTTTTACATATTTCTAAAATTCCGTGAAAAAAAGACACCATGCTAAATTTTGCACACACAAGTGGCAAAACGCCAAAACCGGCCCTGGAAATATAAACTAAACACTAAGGTGAATTGGTACTCCAAATATCAAACACTTTCTTCTCCGTCCTTTTCTTCACCAAATCGTAACATCCAACTTTTCTCAACTCAAATTCCCTTTCGACATGTCAGGCTACCCTAACCAGCCTCCCGGCTACGGCTACGGCTACGGCGCCCCTCCGCCATCACAATACGGTGCTCCTCCGACGTCGCAGTCCTACGGCGCCCCACCGCCCGGCCAGTCCTACGGCGCTCCGCCGTCTGGCCAATCCTACAGCGCCTCCCCCTACGGCCAGCCGTCCGCTCCCTACGCCGCTCCTTACAGCAAACCACCGAAGGAGGGGTCCCACTCCCAAAGCAGCAGCGGAGGAGGCTATCCTCCAGCGGCGTCGTACGGGAGCCCGTTCGCGTCGCTGGTTCCGTCGGCGTTTCCGCCGGGCACGGACCCCAGCATAGTGGCGTGCTTCCAGATTGCGGATCAAGACGGAAGCGGCTTCATCGACGACAAGGAATTGCAGAGAGCGTTGTCTTCGTATAACCAAAGCTTCAGCCTCAGAACCGTTCATCTTCTCATGTATCACTTCACCAATTCCAACGTCAAGAAGATAGGTACCATTTCCACTCTCTTGAAAATTTTAGGTTTTCCGGCGCACGGTGCTAAGCTGCGCCGGTGTTTGGAATTTTTTTTTGTCGTTTTGTTATTTTATTTTATTTTTTGCGCGTTTTGGTTTACCTGCATGCGAAACGCGTGTCGTGCTTTGAATGCGAATGCAGTTATTTTTTTTGCGCGTTGTCGCTTGCTAGTTTAATTTTGGGTATGACTTTTCGAGGGAGCACCTTCTTGGTAGCACGAAGGATCCACTCTATGTGCTGGTTTCGTTATTTCCGCGTTTGGTTTGTGAAAATTTACTAATATTAAATGAATTTAATTAATTAATCACTAATTAGTGCAGATTGGTTTAATTAACCGTTTCATTGATTGTTGTACCACTGTTGACTTGTATAATCAGTAGGACTGCACTAGTGTTTCAGATACTTTTTTAATTTCATTAAGTTAACTGGCCTTTATTTTAAACAAATTTGGTTTTACTGAAAATTAGGAACTGTAGAAAATAGAAATTATATTCAAGTGAAGTAGTTAGAGTATTGCAGTGGGGACTTAAATGCTTTCAAATATGCTAATAAAACAAACAACTTTTGAAAAAGTAGCTAAGGGTTTTTTAAATATGGAAATAACAAAATGTGGAAATAGTTTCTCGTTGTATCTATTTTCTTTGTTGTTATTTCACAATGAATGCATACTAGTAGCCTTTCATTTATACTTCCATTTAAAAATATGTTAACTAATGTATAATTGCTCACACAATTGCATTTTTCATTTAAAGTAATTAATAGTTGGTAAAATCTAAGGTATAATTGGTAAGATAATAATTAATCTCATCTTAGATCAAATTTTGAAACAAAAGATCAATAGAGGAGGAAGTTTTTTGTTTCCAATAGAAGTCATATACGTGTACATATATTAATATTAAACTTATATTGGAAAAGTGTAAAACAATTAAAAAGTTGGCTGTAACGTGTTTACATGACGTGGCTATAGTGGCCCCCTATGTCATGACTTTCCTTTGGTTCGACTACATCTTTTGGACGATTATATGGTTCTGAAAAATTACTGGGTCTCACCTGTTAAAATTTTATTTTGTAACGTTGATTTGATGTTGACTGTAAGGATTTGGTTTGGAAAATTATGTGCCCTCTTGAATAATTGTTTTTAAACTTGAAAATTTATTTTGAAACACTGTATAGTCTATGTGAGATTTCTAGCAACTGTTCGTAATCAATTATTTAAGATTGTAGCAGGTAAAGTGTAGGAGCAGTTTTGTTACCGTCACCCTTCTCTTATTATAGATAGTAAATGGTAGTCTGTAAATGTTTGGTATTAATAATATGATTAAATTAAAGGAAAGTTTTTCAACTTTTGACTTCGTCGTAATGCATTGCAGGACCCAAGGAATTCACATCTTTATTTTACAGTCTTCAGAACTGGAGGGTATATGTCCTTTTCCCCTTTTATTTTTATTCACTGTTAATTATGATTTTTCAATTTGCCAATTATCCTGTCTGTAAATTTGAAAATTATTCTTGTAACTCAGCGATATTTGTTGCAGTCCATTTTTGAGAGATTTGACAAGGACAGAAGTGGAAAAATCGATTCCAATGAGTTGCGAGATGCTCTACTGAGTTTGGGTTATGCTGTTTCTCCTGTTGTATTGGATTTGCTGGTTTCAAAGTTTGACAAAACTGGGGGAAAAAGCAAGGCTATAGAATATGACAATTTCATCGAGTATGGCTTTTCTACAAATCTTATCTTTTTATTTTGGATACAAATTTATTTATATAATGAAAATCGAAATTTAGCTCATCTGAAGTAAGAATAAAATAAGTAGTTTTAGTTTTGAAAATTGACGATTAATACTCCAATAAATTGACGATGATTTGTTATGTACATGTCTATAATTTCATCTATTGATTTTCCTATGATTAGATTATTTACTTTATCATGTTAAATAAGTTATTCACTTTGGGGAAACCATATCCACTCTAAGGATCCTCCCGTAGGTATCTCTTCTATTTTTATTTATTTTTGGTTTAAGTCCAATGTTTTGCTTTTACTATGACAGAGAAGACAGAGCAAAGTCGTCCCTGTACAATACCCACATAGACTCAGACACTTTTATTTTTAATTTGTTATATAGTGTTAGTTAAGGAACCGCATTTTCCAGATTTAAAATGGGAACAACTTACAGTAAAAATTCTATTTCCAGGAGCATTGCCACTACTTTTTTTTCTTGTTGTGTTGTGTGTATAACTTGAATATATAAACTGATTTCTTCCCATGTTTACTGATGCAGGTGTTGTCTTACTGTTAAGGTGAGCAAACAAACCACTGTGACTTATTTATTATTCTTTAGTTTCTGCAAATAAACATCTAATTGTTCTCATCTGATACCGAAATCCGAAATAAACAGAAGCAAAATGACAATTCTAGTGATGGTGGGGCTGCGGCCTTATCGAACTGCATGCATATTTACTCAACCATACATAACCTTTTAAAAATTTGCTTTATTGCCAATGCATTTTTGTTAATCTTGATCAGTAAAAGTTAGCAGTGTTGGGTACGTCTTGGATAAGTTTTATAACTATTATCAGAGGCCGACAAATGAGACATGAATATACTCTGTTTCTTAGATAAGTTGACTCTAAGATATCTTTGCAAAAGCATATGATCCTTTTCGTGAAATTTACTGCTTTATTTAGATGATTAGTGAAACATATTCAACCTGGTCCGATTTCTTAGTGTTAATCACAAATTCTTGTCTAATGAAACGGCTAATTTTGAAAAAATGAAATGAAAGTGATGAATGTAATTGAATTTAATTATGGTATTTGGTATTGCAGGGACTAACTGACAAATTCAAGGAGAAAGATACAGCGTATACGGGGACTGCAACCTTCTCCTATGAAGCCTTTATGCTGACAGTCCTGCCATTCCTAACAGCGTAGGAAAGTAATGGTGTGTGGTTGGGTATGGCCAAGCTCTGTATTTGGTTTGAAAATGTGTGATTGAATTGCTTTACTATTGCCTGCTTTTAACTATGGTAGTATTCCTCAACTTGTTTACTTTATAAATAATTAAACACTATGTTTTATGCCTCTTCATAATTTTTTCTTTGGGGGCTGCTGTTTGTGAATTAAGCCACAAAAATTAGATTCCCTTCTACTGCGAATCCGTCACCGGATAATGATTAGGTTACAAATATTTAGAAGGGTTAAATATGTTTTTCTTTCTTAATTTTAAGTGAAAATTAAAATTAGTTCTTTTTCGAAATATTGACCTAATTTAGTCCTCTAACTTTAGAAATGTTTGGATTTAATCTTTTTAACTAATTTTTTTTAAAACTTATTTAATGTTTAAAACGTGTTTCATGAGAGCATTTGAGTGTTTATCGTGTTTGACACATCTCTCTTCAATATTAATTAAGAAACTGTTTTGAAACATCAAATAAAAATAAAATTTTGTTAAAAGGATTAAATCCAAACATTTTTAAAGTTAGAGGATTGTAAAGTTAGAGGACTAAATTAAGTCAAGGTTTCAGAGATAGATTAATTCTAAATTTTACTGAAAGTTAAGGAACCAAAAACATATTTAACCCTATATAAAATATAAATCCTCTCTAATTTTCTTTAAAGAGGTGGGAATATTTTATAATTACTTTAAAACATATTTAAAAACATTTATGTTAATTATATTTTAAAAATATTTATCAGTAATATGATAAAAAAGTTAAATGAATTTCAAAATGCTATCCTTCTTCCATATAAGACAGACACAGGTACACAATCATTTACAATTATTCAAGGAGATAATTTTTAGATAATTTCATGATAATTTCATGCTAGTTTTATGTATATTATTGAAAAATAATTACATAATTATTTTATTTGCATGTTATAAATATATCGCATAGAGAGAGACAGAGAGTGAACTGATATTATATTGGTTATATTTTTTAGACATTGTGTAAATTGATATTGGTTATATTTTATACTGTCATTTGATTATGAATTTTAAAATTATTGCTTTTTTATAAAAGAAAAAAAATCAAATGTGGATCTCGGATGATTTTAACTGATTGATAATATAAAAAGATATTTAACTCGTCAATATATTACAATTATAATTTATAAATTGGCTGGTAATTAATTGAAATGCAATTCTTTCTTTTGTTAGAAAAACACACATCTTACTTTTGACTAGTCATAGGGACTAATATCGGAACACGTGTATGACAATAAACGGAAAAATAAATAATTATAATACATGTTTTACTAAAATGAACCGCGTAACAAATTTACATATTGAAATTAATAAAATGAAGTAGCATCTAAACAATTTGTATAAAATATTCTTGCAGGTCATTTAGATTTATTTCTATGTTGAAATAGTTAATAATAGTTTTCTCCAATGTCCAAAACAACTAGATTATAACTTCCTAAGTTTTGAGTGAATCAATAGAAAGACCAGGTAATTCCTTTCATTGTCTATTACATGTTGCAATAGCTCTTTATTATTTGTTTAACTCTTTATAAAAAAAAATTATAAATACTAATGTTCTATAAGTCATGAATAGATGTCTTTAGAGAATGTTAGAAGGTGTATTGTGAAAAAACTTTTAAAATGTTTTTAGGTGTATTAAAACCCTATTTGTAGAGTTGGTCATTTCTTTCATCGTCCATGTACCCGTTTTACTTACTCGAATAATCAAAATTGTTTTTGGATTTCAGTGATTTCCTTGTAACATACTCAACTTATCAATGGAACATCAACCTTCTATAGAGTAACATAATTTAATCTGATCACCTACACTTACACTATCTCAAAAAGTTGTTAAAAGTTCATATTGTTAAAAGTCGTCTCATCTTTATTAGGGCTTAGTGTTGTGATTACATGTATAAGTAATAGTAGTAGAGAGAGACAGTTCAAGTAGCAGTCTAAGAGTTTGGAAGGTCAAATTTTTTTTAAAAATAAGATCTTTCATTTAAATTTTTTTTTATATAAAATTATTTAGTAATTATCATAATTAACTATTTCTCTTTCTATTGTTATATATATATATTTTGTTATTATCTTGATCATTCAAAGAGCACATACATATATTTTCTGATTAGAGATAGTAAATAAACTCATCTCCATGGGTATTGTTCAAATTCGTCCCCGCATTGACTGAGTATGAGTATGGGTACGGAGAATCTCTGACTTTTTTAATTGGGTATGGAGATGGGTATGGGGATGTACATATCCCCGCCATAATACCCGTCCCCGTTTAAATTATTAAAATATTTACAATTAATTAAGTAACCATATATATATATATATATATTTAATAATTTATTCATAGCTTTCTAGTTGACATATTCATATATTTTATATGAAACAAAAAATTGTAACATATAAAACACTACTAAAAATAAGTTTATACAAAGAATGAGTTAAAACAATAAAACCTAGTTCTGGTTGTCAAGAAAGTAAACTCGATAGTATAATTATAATATCTTGAAGTCCTAAGTTTCTTTCTCCTTCTCAAGTCTCAACATTTTTACATACATCCAGAGTTTATAGTAAGATTAATAATTAATAAAAATAATTATATATATACAAACTATATGTTTCTCCTTTCCTATAAAAAGCACCCATGTTTAAATGGGAATCCATGGAGTCATAAAATTGAAAAAAACTAATAAGTACAAAATAATCAATTTTAAACATTATGAACCATAAAAAAATGGTAACTTTTTATTTTCCTAAACTTTAATTATCTTTTTACATAAAACTCAACTTTCGATGTAGAGTTTAGTTTTGATCTTATTTAACATTTGTAGTCTTTTAATTCTTATTGTTAGAATTAATGTATTGTCCACGAAAAAACTAAATTCTAATATAATTAATAATTTTGTAGAAAATTTTCAGCAATCAAGATATATACAAAAAACTCTCAAAATCTGTAAATTGAAAAATACCGAAAACAAAATCGAACAAAAGAAACACATTTTTAATCCTAATACAAATCCAACAAACAAAATAAAAACAACAACATAAATAAAAGAAAAAACATATTAAAAAGAAATGAGAAATGAGGATAAAAGTACTAGTATACACAATCAACATGAGATTCAAAAACGTAATATGTCAAAACTTTTGAAAAAAGACTCTAACATAGAAAAAAACAAAGAAAGGCAAGAGAAGTCACAAAAAGATAAAAGTTTACGATAAAATCAATATTGATGAGAAGAAAATAAACATAAGTAATCATTTTTTAAACAAAATTATAATTTACTATAAAAAATTTTTAACTCATTAAATATTATTTTTATTACCAATAAAAGTTAACAAACATTGATAATAATTTTTTTTAAATATAGACTTATAATTAATTTAATGGAAATATATATTAGTACTAAAACAATTTTGTTAGAGGTATTTTTCTTTTAACCATTATTTTATAATTAATTTAATAGAAATATATTAGTACTAAAAAAATATGATACCTTTTCTTTTAAACATAATTTTATAATTAATTTAAAATAGAAATAATAATAATACTAAAAATTTTAAGATTTCATTTTTTGAAAAACTTAAAACAAGTGCTTTATTTATTTTATTTTTGAGTCGGTCATCACATTACAATACATATATCGGTGGAGAAAGACAAGTCTATCCGCGTAACCTTAAATAATAAATCTTAATCATTTTACTTAATGATTAAATGATTACTTTCAAAATATTACTTTAAAATTTGCGACTTATCGATACTTCCATCCTAATCCAATATAAAAACTATCTTTATTAATTGTTTTAATTAATTTTTTGTTTTATTTTTGTATAAAAGTGTTAAATTGATTATTTAGTTTATTTAAGTTTTAATTTTTAAAAAATTAATGCAATTTAGTTTTTCTTTTTAAATATTTTGAATTAAATAAATAATTTTTTAATCAAAATTAACGCTATAATTATGTTAATTATATTAATAAAGAAAATCATCGTCATTAACTATTTTAATTTTGATGAAAAATTGTTCTGTTTAAAAAATTTAAGGAAAAAATTGAAATTTAAAAAATCTGCAAAATTAATTTAACATGTTTAAACAAAACCAGAAAAAAGAAAAAAGTAATTTTTTTTTTAAACAGGTCGGTACGAGTTTCTCCATTATTATGGAGTTGTTGAACTTTATTATTTCAACCTAACACGGATGAATTGATGAGGCCTACTTAAATGACTTCAACTATTTCATTTGTTAGGGGTTGGCGGGAAAGAGACCTATATTCACAAAAATATATACAAATTATTATACTAAGCTTGAGAACCCAGGACTTACATAATCTTTACAGTGGATTTGTATAAGAAATTTTAAAGGAAGAGTAATTTATTTTTGTTTTTAGAAAATTTGAAATTCTCTTACGATAAAAATATATTATTTGGGAATTAATTTTAAAAGAAATTAAAATTCTTAAATTTTATTAGAGCAGTTGAATTGTTTAAAATTAGATAATTTTAAAATATTTAAAAATGTAAGAATTTAAAATTTGTATTTTTTATTTTCAAATTTATATGGTGTTCTTCATAATTTCCTCGTAAGTTGATTTTGATTGAGATTTAATCGGTTTACCCAGGATTGAGAACTTGTCAGGAGGAGTACTTTTCAGTTGAAGACCATTATTTTTTTTATTGATGGTAATATGAGTTTTTTTTTATGATTTAAGTTGTCAAAAAGAGATTCAGTATATATCACTATTATTTTTACTTGATATTAGTTACAATTATCTCGGTCATGGTTGGAAACATTATTCATTTTTGTTGACGTTTGTAATCACTTTTCATCATCAATATAAACGTTAGTTTTTGTCTATAGTTAATATTTTTTCTACTATTAATTAACTTTTGCCCAACATTAACTATAATTACTTCTTCTTTTTATTAATGTTAATTAAGAAAAATTTCGACCGACATTAATAAGAATAAAAAAATCATATAAAACCCCTAATTTAACATCGAATTCTTTATTTATAAATATCAGATGAAAAAATCTTGACGAACCTTAGCCGATCGGGTTAGCATTCTGGGAGACAACATCGAGGATTGCAAGGCGAATGAGCACATGATTTTTAGTATTTATTAAATTAAAAAATAATTATTTGTTACTTCTATTTAATATTCATAATGTTTTCATTAAATTAGTTACAAAAATTTAGTTAAATAATTAGAAAAAATATGTATTATCTATTCAATTAAATTAAATTAGAAAAAATTGAATTAAATTTCTACAACACAAAAATTATACCATACCAGAACAAATTTGGTTAAGAATATTAACTCCAAACATGTGCCATCTAATCACAAGTTTATAAAAACTGATTAAGACATAAGTCAAATAACTTTAATACATACCCATTAATACATAAGTCTCTCCAAACCAAAACGACTTCTGTTATACGGTGAAGTCATATCAACATCACATGACTTCTTAAAAAATAATATACAACTAAAGTTATACCATTTCGATACAACTTTACTCATAATGTAAAAATCATTATACTAATCAAAGTCATATCACATTATACCAATTTTCTCTCCCACACCAAAGTTATGTCATATACAAACGACATTAATTCAACTTAAGTAAAATCACATATAATCAAATCACTTCCTCCTAATCAAGTCATGTTAAAATTTACACTATTTATATAATTTTAATGTTAAATTGAATCAGTTTACATTAAAAAAATAAACTTTTTTGTTTATAAAGAAAAAGAGGAATGCGAAAAGTATGCGGTGATAATAGTTGAGATAAGAAAAGAAAGGCAATGTGAGAAAATATTTGATAAAGGGATGCTACAAAAATGATCACAAAAAATCAATATTTGATAGAAAATGTGAGAGGTACACAGAACACAAACTAAAATTAGGATTGCCTCCACTATTTGATAGAAAGTATGAGATGTAAACTAAAAGTAACTCGTGCCAGTGTAAAAATTTAAGGTGTCCTTATAAAGTTAAAATTTATATGCAGTCATGTTTTTCATTCTTAGAAAGAACTCAGATATATACCAGACATATTTATATTTATGTAATGTAAAAAAATTTATTACTGAAAATACACTGATCATATCTCTTAAAGCGTAATTTTATTTACATGTTTTTATTTGCATATTTTATTTAAATGGTTTTAATGGTTGAAACATGACGATAAAATTGGTTGAAAATACGCCAATATTATTTATTATTTGGCTTTATTTGAAGGAAAATATATGAAAATTTTGAAAATCTCACTCAAGAACTAGTTTCACCTATATTATTTAATTATTTGGCTTTATTTGAAGGAAAATATATGAAAATTTCTCACTCAAGAACTAGTTTCACGAGATAAGAGTATTAGCAGTAGCAGTAAGATTTTTCTTTTAATTAAAAAAAAGGAAGGGGAAAGGATTACGAAAGAATTTATATTATAACGTATTACCGAAAATAGTTCATATTATAATATGACTTATTATGAAAAAAATTATTTCTAAAATAAATATAATATTATAAATAGTTTCCACAAATATTGTATAGAGTTTCCTATCTAAAAACTCCGCAGAGAAATCAGCATGTTAAACGTTTGATCACGTATTCATATATTTAATATTAATTTTTATTTTGATGTCTTTCCTAGTTAATTAGAAATATAAAGGATTTGATTAAAAGACTGAGAAATATGGTATCTAATATAAAGGATAATAAAAAATAAATAGAGAAAATTGATAGTTATAGTAATATGCTAAGGGTTAGTACAGCCATAGTTTTAAGGGCTATTATTGGTTGACAAAGTTTTTTAACAAAGTTTTTGACAAACTTTCTTATTTAGGTAAAAAATATTATTTTATTTTAATTAAAAAATCAAAATTTAAGTTTGTTAATTCCATTTTTAGAAACTTTGTTAACTTTGTAAAAAAAAAATTGTCAATAGGTAATTTTCCAAGTTTTAAAGTAGGTAGAATGATATGGAAAATTCCTATATGCTTAAAATACCATTTATTTATATCCGTTTCCTTGGAGAGAGCTTCTGAAACATAGCATTTATTTCTTCATATCTGCAACAGCCTTGGACATACCAAACATCTGAAATGAAACACAATGTAGGTTAAGAAGGAGCTTCACACAATTCCCCATATAACAAAGCTTACGAGTTCAACACAACACAAACCTTCTCAAGTTTTTCCTTCAAGCAAGTTTTATGGTCATCCATAGAAGCATGAATAAACTCGTCAATATGATCTTTCACGTTCTCAAAAAAAGTAGCTTCTTCATTCTTCTTCTTTCGACATGAAGTAGCACTTGCAGCTAATGAAGGTTTCCCGGTATCCCCTTTTGTGGAATCCATAGGATATGTTTGACAACTGTACAATTGAAATTATTCCAAAAATCAATTTTATAAAATTCAATGTTGGAATTCTTCAGATAAATTTATAGAAAAAATACTTTTAAAATAATTGATTTGATCTGAATGTAAGAAAATCAGTTTTTACACAAGAAAAGTGGAGTGAACAAAGCTTAGATTTAAGAAATTGACTTATTTTTCAAATTTTGTTCGATACAGAATTAAACCATTATTCTTGACACAGTTGATTTTAAAAATAATTTCATTCAAACATATTTCAAGACTGAAATTATTCCAAGCAAAAGTCAGTCAGCATTATTAAAGGCAGTAAACTAATACGAACTTAGATCCCAAAACACTGTGCTACAATACAATGGTTAACCTAATTGTTTATATGCATAGGTTCCAAGTAATCTTTTTCAATACAAGAGACAGGGGAAATTACATTGATTATACTGTAAGACCTTAGCAACGCAATACAGTCTTCAATAGTTCTAAAAATAAAAATTGAAAAAAAAAAAAGAGAGCGAATGAATGAAAACGATGAGAAGTAGTAATGGTGAGAGAGAACCTTGTTGGCAGAGCGCAGGTTACGAGAGAGTGATGGCGTTGTTAGTTGCAGAGAAAGAATGAAAGACGATAACTTATAAGAGACTGATAGAGATGAAATAGGAGAAAACGGAGATATAGAATAATCTAACTTGTAAGCTACGACACAACGTTCTTTTTACGGATAAATTAACATGTAATTTTGCATTTAAATTTTCTTTCCAAATACATTTTTTTATCTATTCTATTATATAAACTTATTTTGATATACATAATTACTTTTTATTTTTACCTTTTAAATAATTATTTGTTTAAATTAAAATAATTAATTTGTCAATCTTATATTTTAAGTGATTGTTTTCAAAAATTGATTTTTTTTATTTGATATTTTTTTAGATTTAACTATTTTCTTAAAACTAAACTTTTTATAATAAAATTATGAAAATTATTCGTACTTATTTTAATAATTATAATAATAGTAACTTTTACCTTAATAACTTTGTCTTACTAACATTTTGTTTGTATTTTCTAAACTATAATGGCACATCTTTTTATATATCTTTACAAATATTATCGTATGATAAAGTTAAGAAATTCATATTATTATGTAAAAAATCATTTAAACAATGCTTTGCACGATAAAAATAATAAATAAAAAAATTAAAATATAGTAAGAATGATCGAGCTCTAAAAATGATTTGATAAACTATCCAACAAAATTGTACAAAAAAAAAATCTATAGTTAAGATATGATAATATAGAAATACCTGAATGACAAAAAATTTCATCGAACTACTTAAAAAATTATCAGATAATGAAAATTTTTAAAACGAAACAAAATATTAATGATTTAAGAAAATATTTTTTTGTAAATTATCTAATAAATAAAAGATTTACATGATTAAACACTTGAAATCGAATATTCAAATATTTTGATTTGAAAAATTAATATAAAAAATACTAAAAAGAGTAAAAATAGTATAATTGAAACCTACAAAATATCTTATTAATTGGAAATGACAATACATTATTTAAATATAATTATACAAATAAAATATGTGTAATTAAAATTTTGACTAAAGAAGATACCATTGAGTGAAATAAATATTAATATATATATATATATATATATATATATATATATATATATATATTAACCATTCGCTTAAGTTTGTATTTTGATCTTAAAAATTTGATGCAGACTTAAAGGGATGCAAACTTATGAATTTTTAAGAGTCATATTATAATATGAAATATTACGGGTCATATAATTACAATGTGGAATAGTATGGGTGTTGTTAGGAATTTGTAGGGATTGTGAAAATATGAGATATATGATATATATGATAGATATAAGAGATATGTTATATGACGGATTTGTTATTTATTTTAGGATTAAATATGTTTTTTATCTCTCAAGTTTTAGTGAATTTTGGAATTGGAATTAGTCTCTCATCGAAACTTTATACCAATTTAGTCCTTCATTTTTAGAAATGCATGGATTTAGTCATTCTTACATAATTTTGTTAAGTTTATTTGACATTTTAAACGTATTTTATAATAATATTTGAGTTAACATTAAAGCGAAATATGTCAAACCGTATAAACAATTCAAATACTATCATTAAATGCACTTGAAAAGTTAGATAAACTTAACCAAATTTGGTTAAAAGGATTAAATTCACATTTTTGTTAAAGATGAATGACTAAATTGTTCGAAAGTTGTGAAGATGGACTAATTCCAAATGTTACTGAAACTTGAGGGATCAAAAACATATTTAACCCTTAATTTTATTTCATTCATATATTCTTTATATATAAAAAGATGTAATAGAATATAAAATATAAGTCATTGATCTGGTCTCCATGAAGTTGAAGTTAACCAAAACAGATGCCATGAGTGAGTTGATAGATTCCCCTTATCTATCATTAGTTAAATCAAGCTAAAGTGGGTTCTGAATCGAAAATGGTCGTCAAATGACTTTATGCGGGTTTTTTTTTTCTTCTGAAAATAAAGTCACAAAATTATTGATTCGAGAATTTTCTCTTTCCAAATGTGAATTTATGCGAGATGCAAACTTAAATGAGTACAAACTTAGACGAATATCAATTTTCTTATAATATTTTATGAAAAAACTAATTACTTACCATACTTATTTGGAGAAATATCATAAATATCTTTTTATTTATAATAAATCACATCATAATATAAATTGTTTTAGGTATTATAATTCGATATACTATGAATGGTTTAATCTTTGTCTTTGTTTTTTCAAACAAGACCTGACTTTTCTTCCAATAAAAACCGACTATACTTTTATCACTTAAAATTAAAGTTGGAATAACAGTTCTTGTAGAGATTTTCAAAATATTCATATATTTAAATCCAAACAAACTCAAATAATTAAATAATATAATTGTATGAGAGGATTTTACGTTTCAATCAATAACAGCGTATAAATAAAATTAGACTTAAGAGAAAACAAAGAACTTTTATTTCTGAGATAAAAGAATATTGCAGACCTAAATACATCAGAAATGTTTATAAGAATGAAAGAGACGATTGTACATGAATGTTAACCCATACTAATTAAAGGATAACTTGAATTTTTACTCTCTCAAAACTTAAGCAAAAACTGTTCATAATAAGAACATCAAATTCTTACAAGAAACATATGAAACAAAAGTTGGAGAATGAGATCCTCATCGTAATTTGATGCCAACTATAGAGAAGATGAGGATCCTTGGTGAGTGCGTGGCATGAGATCTTGAATTTTGTAAACTCTCTGCAACTTTGGTCTTAGAGGTTTTATCAGAAGAGTTATTTGTCCTGTTAGCATTGGGGGACAGTTATCAACCTCCCA
>Ga0214545_1004797_pt1 | contig 25046 bp, 13 predicted proteins | sample CNSS4metaG_FD_160064 | JGI IMG/M metagenome (GOLD analysis project Ga0214545, IMG submission 160064) | Root nodule microbial communities from cowpea collected in UCLA plant growth center, Los Angeles, California, USA - CNSS4 | ecosystem: Host-associated > Plants > Roots > Nodule | place: USA...
ATTTGTATTGACATTAATATTTATAGCATAAACATTATTATTATTATTATTATTATTATTATTATTATTATTATTATTATTATTATTATTATTATTATTATTATTATTATCATTTGTTTGTTATTATTAGTATCATAATTATTTTTATTTTTATTATTACTATTTATAGTGATGTTATTAGTATAAGTGTTTTTTTTTTAATTATAAAAAACGTTATTATACTAAATATTTTTTATAAATAGATTTTTAATCTTTTAAAAATGTTATAATTTATATTAATATTATTATTATTATTATTATTTTCAATGGTTAAATAAATATAATAACAATTATATTATTATTCTAAATAGATTTGAAATAAATAAAAAAAACATGTGTCCCACAAGTCATATACTATAATAATTATTTTGTAAAATCAATTAATTACACCATATTATGATATTAATTTTATTTATTATATTTAAAACTGAATTTACAACTTCATTTTATTTCATGATATTTATTATTTTATTTTTAAATCATTGTTATTATTATCAATTATAACTCTAATTATTGGTATTATTATTATTATTATCAGCTCTAATAATAATAATAATTATTATTATTAACTATAATTGTTGTTATCAACTATAATTATTATGATCAGTATTACTACTAACTATAAGTATTATTATTATTATTATCATTATTAACTACAATTATTTCTATTATTACATTACTATTATTATTATTATTACTACTACTACTATTATTATTAATTAGAACTATAATTATTGTAATAGTTATTATCATTATTATTGTTTTTATTATTATGGTTACATACACATTTTACTTTTACTTACTATCTATGAATCATGTTTCATTTACTTTACCCTTTTATTTGTTTTGTTGTTTATTTATCTTTACATTTGAATAATTATTTCAATTCAAAAAAATAGTTACTAAAATTAGTAAAATAATAAAACTGATTTTTTTTAAATAATTATTTAAGTTTAGAATATAATAATTAAGAGGGTAAAATTGAAAAAATAAAAAAAGAGATGTTTATCTCTTTATATATGTAGTTGTATTATTATTATTATTATTATTGTTATTATTATTATTTTTATTTTTATCACTACGTGATATTATTTTAGTGTTATTATTATTATCTATTATTATTATTGTTATTATTATTATTATTATTATAGTTAAACACATATTTTATATTTATTTACTACGGGATTATATTTCAATTATTTGTACTTTTTATTTGTTTTGTTGTTCATTTTATTTTTATATCTGTGTAATTATTTGAGTTAAAAAATAGTTACTAAATTTATTAAAATGATAAAATCGACAAATAATTTTTATTATGAATAATTATTTTAATTTAACAAATAATAATTAAGAGGATAAAATTGTATGAACAAAAGAGGACACAACACATGTATATCTCTTTATTTATGTAGTTATTGTATTATTATTATTTTTATTACTACGAGATATTATTATAATGGTATATTATTATTATTATTATTATTATTATAGTTAGATACACATCTTAAATTAATTTACTACGAGTATTTCAATTATTTGTCATTTTTATTTATTTTGTTGTTAATGTATATCTTTATATATAATTATAGATTATTATAGTTGACATAGTCTTAGTGTTAGCATTAGTATTAATATTTATAGCATAAATATTATTATTATTATTGGTATCATTATTATTTTTATTGTTATTATTACTAAATCATAATGATGTTATTATTATAAGTGTGCTTTTTTTAATTATAGAAAATGTTCTTATACTAAATACTTTTGCTAAATAGAGTTTTAATCTTTTAAAATTTTTATAATTTATATTAATATTATTATTAGTATTTTAATGGTTAAATAAATATAATAAAAATTATATTATTATTCTAAAAAAATTTAAAATAAAAAAAAACAAAAAAAATGTTTTCACTGATCAAACACTATTATAATTATTTTGTAAAATCAAACACTATTATAATTATTTTGTAAAATCAATTAAATGTATTATACTGTGATATTAATTCTATTTATTATATTTAAAACTGAAATTATTATTATTTTACTTAAATTTACTATTTCATTACTTTAATAACAATATTTACAATAATATAATTTAATTTTCATAATATTTTATTACATAATATTTTTACTATTTTATTATTTTAATTTACAAAATAAAATAAATACGTCTCGTAAATACGCACTATCCCACGGGTCAATACACCGGTACATAAAAAAAAAACACACACTTGATTGGTTCTTTATTCCATAAATCGGTATCAATTCAGGTTGAATATAGTCAATAGTCTCTCGTTATGCGCACTAACAAATTATGACAATCGAAGCACCTATATAAAACTCTTTTTGTTTTTAAAGATGTTTTGGAAGTAGTTTAAGAAGATTTTTAATAATAAAAAAAAAATGACATTTTAACAACTAAAAATATTATTTAGGAAGCGGTTCAAAAATGTTTTGAATAATTAGAAATTAATTTTAAAATTAGTTTTTAATTAATTGATGATTAATTTAACGATTAATATATATTTTTATTTATAATATTGATTATTTTAATAATTAATAATTTTTTATTTTATAAATTAATATTTAAATTGAATATTATAGTGATTAAAAAATTTTAATTATTAAAATTTATTATTATTTAATTTTTTTTGTAGTGTGTAAATAAAAGATTACGACTTAAAAAAATAAATAAATGAGGGAATAACTCTCAACTCAGAAAGCTACCAAAAACAATATCAATGAATCCAATTGTCTCATGTCTTCCCCTTCAACACTTCTTCCAACCTCTCAACTACTTCCTCTGCTTGCTCAAAGTCTCGCTTTTTTGCCTCATCATCTTCAGCTATCAGAATGTTTCTCAAGGACGAAAACCACTACTCCCACAACAAAAAAATTCACCAAAATAACAGTTGTTAGTTATTTAACAAAATATGATATGTAGTAAATAATTTTTATACTGTCATTCAATCACATAAATAAGTCAATAAAAATATGATTTTTCTCATGTAAGGAATTTAAGTGTATATTCACGAGTTTTACAGAAAAATCTTTAACCTCGAATTCTAAGTAAAACACAACTATAAAATACTCAACTTCTAAGTTAAGCAAAAGTATAAGGATTTAATATTTTTGAAGTTAAATTCATTAGGATAAAATATCTTTTTGTTTTAATTCTATTGATAAAGATATCATTTATTTTTTTCTCTTTTCTTATTTATTATTATCACATATTTTGTTCTATGATGATAGATATTAGGCTTTATTTTTTCTCTTATGGAATACTGTACTTTATATATTACACAAGTTTCTAATAAATCGATATGCAAACTTTTATTTTTATATTTTCAATGAACTATTTCTCTTCTAACTTTTTCTGTCTTATATTTTATTAAACACTAACATGAGATCAAACACTAACACGTCATATGCGCTTCTCTCCCAAAATGCAACAACTAGTTAAATCAATCAAGTGCAATGAAAGATTTCTGAACCTTATGAACATCATTGTTTTAAGAGAGTATATATAACAAAAGAATAACACTTTTGAGAAAACTTTATTATTTGTTGTTGTGTCTTTCTCCATGCGCCTAGGTGATATTTATAGGTAGAGAAGTGAGACACAAGAGTCAATTGTAATAAAAAAATATAGTCATTAACAGTAAATAACATTAATCCATCAAATTAAAGGTCTATAAAAATATGAGTAACAATAGATTTTTTAGTTTAATTAATTAATTTTTAAATTATATTAAAATATGTTCAACAATATATTAGACAAGTTTTTAATAATTCGATATACAAATTTTCATTCTCATATTTTCAATAAAACATTTCTCTTTTAACTTTCACTCACTTATGTTTCATCAAACGCTAATATCAAACACGAACAAACACGTGAAGATAATATCATTAAAGTCAATAATTATATTTAAGATATTATTTATTTTACAATTTTAAACTTTCTTACAATTTTGTCCTGCGATAAGAAATGTTAAAATTGAAAAATATATTTACATTATTAATATTAAAAGATATCTCCACTAGTGAAAAGAAAACATTTAGAAACAAGGAACCCTTTAGAAGTACAGTGAAACTTTTGAAGTTATTAGAAATTTCAAAAGTACATGCACACGTGGAATGAAAAGACAAAAAGCAAAAAGAATACCTTTTCATGTGTAAGCAACCCAAAATCTGGCCTGAGCTCGATCATAGGCATTTTGTGGAAGTATGGAGGGAGCATTGCTCCAAACCTCATCAATGTATTCAACTATGATTGCAGATTCACATATGGCTTTATCTGCATGGAAAAGAACTGGGATTTTCTTGAGCACAGGGTTGGACTTAAGAAGAAGTTCACTTTTGGGAAACAAAGTGTCTTCAATAACCTCATAATCTACACCCTTGAGATTAAGGGCAATCTTCACCCTTAGGGCATAAGGACTGAACCAAGCACCCAAAAGCTTTAATTCGTTTTTAGCCATCACTATGCACTGTATTGTGTTTGTTGTGTTGAGTTATTTGCTATGGAATGAAGTGTTTATATAAATGGATGAAGAAGAGAGGTAGAGATAACAGATTTCTGGTATAGTATATATGCAGCAAGCCAGCTACCAACAACTAACTATTAATTCAAGAAGTTGTACGATTGACCCAATTATGTTTGCCATAATAATTGATTTGATGCTTCCTTTTATCTTCCCTAATTTTCCAAAAAGAATAAATAAAAATCTCTTGTTTAAATAAATATGTTTCACAAGACACAATAATATCTGTGTTTTGATTATAATAATGCTTGAATGTGCGTAGCAGAAATTGTTGAAATAAACTTAAAATCATTTTTAATTTCATTGTTAGAAAAAAAAGGGCTAAAAAGTCAATAAATAGTTATTTTGACTATAATGATCTTTTATTACATTTATCGATGGAGTTTAAGTCTTTAAATTGCTCAAAGACAACTTTCAGCCTACAAATGTAGCCTACAAATGTATCGGTGCAATGTTTGAGAAAATGAGAAATACATAATAGGTTTAATTACCATTTTTGTCCTTTAATTTGTTGGTTTGATTCATTTTGATTTTCTTATTGTTTTTTGGTTCAATTTGTTTTTTGTCGTTAAGTTGATGTTAACACCGTCTTTGTACATGCCACATGTCACTTATCTGTACATGAGGACCAAATTGAGATAATGACAAATTTGAGGACCAAACTAATATTACTTAACAAATAAAAGGACCGGAAGAGTAATTTAACCTAATTATTTACAATAAATTAATTTTTTTAATAAAAATGCTACATTTCAAAATTTGCATTGGATTTTCCAAAATTATTATACATTAACAATTTTTTTTTATTAGTAAATAAAAATATATTATTCTTAAGTTTTTTTTAGGTTTCCAAATCTTTGAGTTACTTCGATCTTTATTCAACATTACTGTTTAATCTTCCAGTTTTCTCCTATATATCGGTATTGTTATTCATCTTCCAAACTTCTTAGTATTCAAAACCTTCACATTATGTAGGCGTTACACAAGTTACTGACAAAGAGACTATAGTGTTGGGATTGGAGTGGTGAACACCACCCACCTTAACCACCACCATGTAACTACACTATGTGTCGCACCATTCAACCCAATGTCAGCCACCTAATCCTCAACAGCTTTACGCTCTGCGCCTCACCTCCACCACACAGTGTGTCTCTATGGTGCACCTCAATGTCTCCTTACATCTCCACGCCTTCTTGCATCTTCGTTACTGCATCGATTGAACAAGACAATGGATCATGGGTATTGGAAGACAACTCGAAAAGACTATGAATTTGTGAAGAGGTTTACTATTTCAATGTGGTGCTAATGGAACTTCTAACAAAGAAGGGCCAAACGATAGAGAGGGTGGTTTGGGTGAAGGAAAGATGAACAGTATTCTTGTGAAGAAAAAAAATATCTTAAAACTATACATTTTGATCCTTATTAAAAATAAATAAATAAAATAAGATGTGCAATAGATTCAAATGACATAGATAGAGCAATATAGGATGAATTTCAATTTTTTTTAAAGCATCCAAGTATCGCCCTTATTTTATTGCCTTATTCATGTTTGAGAAAATCCAATTATAATAATATATGTGTATCCAAACATTATTGTTTACATAATAGTGAATTACCTCCATTTTGGATTGAGTTTCATAAATTTATTCAAGAGTATATAAATATATTTTAATGTAGAATTTTATTTGCCTTCATAATAATTATAATTTCCTCTTCGTTTAGTGTTTGAGATTTCACATTTTTATTTTAGTATAGAAAAAAAATGTTTTTATATTTTTAACTTAGGCGTAATTGAGTCACATATTTTTTTGTCAAATTTTTATAGCCCACCTTGTGTGACTAATGTGATCGTTTGACTTGACGGGAGGATGCTTTAGCTGTTGGTATAGCACATGGATTTGGTTTAGAAAATGGTAACATTATTAGTATGAATGAAGTTTCATCCAATAACACGAGTCACTAAAAAATACACATATTGTTATAAGTATATAATATATATATATATATATATATATATATATATATATATATATATATAACGTGGCGGGATACTATTCTACCACGAGAACATTGATACTTTTGTTTGAAAGACTCGGAAGTGACATATAAGACATAAATACTTAGAAGTGAAACATTGTTCACCTTTAACATATTAAAATTGATATTAACTTTATAAACTGTCACTGTATTTTTTTTTTGTATAAGTTATATTATATGTGAATTAACATTTTAGATGATTTTGTGATTAATTGAATGAAAAATAATTATAATATAATATCTTGAAAATTGAAAAAATTAATTGAACCTTTTGTTATAAATAGTGAAACTAAACTGATCGTAATAAATAATAATAAGAAAAAAAATATCAAAGCATTTCTTTCAATATGGAAGAGGGAATAAAACCCAACTCAAAGAAATACATCAAAATTACGACAGTAAAGAAAAAAATACATCTCCCAAAATGGAGAACTGATAGAAATAGGTAAAGAAGAAAATAATGGGTAAAACTATTATCGAAAGATATATATTAATATATAATGTTTTTTTGTTATTAGTTTATGTATTTATCCTTATTTGATATATTCTTAATATAACTTGAACATTTCATAAATTAAAAACTTCATGAAGTCTAGCCCCTCCAATCTTCTTCAAAAGAGAGAGCATCTTGAATTTGACATTAGAGGAGAAAATCATTTCTCTCTCACTTCATAAGAGCCATACATAGATTTATTTGTACAATACTTTAGGCCAAGAAAAAAAAAACTAATAAAACAGAAAACGAAAAATCCCACCAATTTAATTTGGTAATAAACTATAAGTACACGTATATTTGATTATTGTTTGTTCGACGTTGAGCAATCTGGTTACGTTTTTTTTTCTTTTGTAATTATTTAAAATGTGTAACTGTGTGTTTTTGCGTGAGATTGGTTTAATTAAGTCATTGAAGTGATTGATATCTAACCATTTATATATTTGACTTTTTTTTTAACATTAAAAGTTCCTTTTTATGTTATATTGACTCCCTTCATTGTGTTTACTTATTTATGGTATTCACTCAATCACAAAGTTAAATAAGATGTGTCATATTTTGTAGTTTGTGTACATTGATTTGCATGCATGAGAACCCAACTCATTATTAAAATTAGGAAAAAATATATTTTTAGTCTTTTAAGTTTGATGTAAAATTGAGAATGGTCAATGGTCAAAATTTGTGCATTGTTTGATTCATGTTTTTTCAAAAGTATTGATTTTAGTTCTTATCTTCTAATTGTGATGAAATTGTGTTTATTTTGTATATTTTTATTATTATTATTTATGAGAAAAATGAAAATTTTGAAAAACCACATTTTTTGCACGCTTAATTAAAGGTAATTTCTTAGGACGAATATTATATATATGGTGTTAATAACTCCTTCACGTGTAAAATTGTCTACGTATGTGAAAAATACTGACTTATACTCTGTCATTATCAATTTAAACCGTGTCAATAAAATGGACGAAATTGGACATATTTTAGCAAAAAATAAACCAAGTTGAACACACACAAAAAATGGGTTAAATTGGACCAAAAAAGTATTTAAACTTTTTAATAATAATAATAATAATATATTAATTTTATCAATAAGGACAAAACAATAATATTACATTTTAATCTATTAAATTTTTTTTTCTTATTCTATTACATTCATAAAATTTTACACAAACTTTTACATTAAAATCTCTTTACTTTCGCTTTTAAATCTCTTAAAACAAATAACACAATTTTTACTTTCATTCTTTTTCAAATTCACCGAATCATTTTTCCTCAAATCTATCTTTTAAGGTTATGTTCACTTGTACTTAATTAGTGTTCTAGAAGACGGATGTACAAATGAATTTGTGTTCATTCAGCTTATTTGAACTTAATTAAGGGAGCTGAATTTTGAGATCAACCACGGTTGCCATCTTCGCATGAGCAAGAGAATTTGAGATTGATCACTCTTCATCCTTTGATATTTTACTGAAATATCCTCCCATCCTTGTGATTGTGATTTTAATTTAAATTTTATGGTTTGACTGGTGGTCATATCAATGCTCAAATATAAACGAAATAGCTTTTTGTTTAATTTCTACATATCCATACTATTTTGTGTTTATTTTTATAATTCACAATAGTGATAACGATAATAATAATATATTAATTTTAATTATAGGAGTAAAATAATAATGTTTGATTTTAATCTATTAAAACATATTTTTATACTATCTCATTTATTAAATTTTTCACATTCTTTTATAAATTTATTCTCAAATCAAATCTATTTATTTACACTTTCAAATTCTTTCAAATAAACAATATAATTTTTATCTTCAAATACATTTAATCACTCTTTTTCAAATTCACCCTTAAAAATAAATATATTCCAGAATATAATAAAAATGAAAGAATTTGAGATGAAACAAATGATATATTGAATTTAATAAACTAAAGAGCGTTATAAATTTTTAATGCTTAAAAAAAACTATATTTTGAAGTAATCTATAACAATATATAAAGGGATTCCCTCTTTTGTGTCCACATTTCAAAATATCCATTTTATCATTTAAATATAATAATTTATTAAATTTTTAAAAATTGACCGTTACTTTTACAAGATTTTTATAAAATTGGATGTCTCTGCTTCTTCTCTTCGTCTTTATTTATTAATTTATATATTAACTTAATAACATTACAATATCTATAACAATATATAAAGGAGATTTCCTTTTTGTGTCCACATTTCAAAATACTCATTTTACCCTTTAAATATAATAATTTATTAAATTTTTAAAAATTGATCGTTACTTTTACAAGATTTTTATAAAATTGGATGCCTCTGCTTCTTCTCTTCGTCTTTATTTATTAATTTATATATTAACTTAATAACATTACAATATTATCACTTACTAATATAATAACACGCATATTTAAAAAATGCATACACACAGGCGCGATAGCGCATGTATTTACGCTAATAATAATTTAAAAAATGCATACACACAGACGCGATAGCGCCTGTATTTACGCTAGTAATATATAATATAAATTATTTTAGGGTTAAATATGTATTTGGTCCCTCAAATTTCAGTAAAATTTGGAATTAGTCCCTCTTCAAAACTTTTGACCAATTTAGTCCTTCATCTTTAACAATGCATGAATTTAGTCCTTTTAACCAAATTTTGTTAAGTTTATCTGACGTTTAAAGCACATTTCATGATAGTATTTGAATTATTTACAACGTTTGACACATTTTCGCTTCAATATTAACTCAAATATTATCATAAAATGCGTTTAGAATGTCAAATAAATTTGACAAAATTTGGTAAGAAAGACTAAATTCACGCAATTATAAAGATGAAGGACTAAATTGATATAAAGTTTTAAAAAGGAACTAATTACAAAATTCACTAAAACTTAAAGGACAAAAAGATATTTAACCCTTTATTTTATTTGATTAAATCTATTTCTCTCCAAATCCATTCAAGGAGGAAAAAATAATTTGGAATGCCCGTTCTGTCAAGATTTCCGTGCAAACGTGTTTTGGAAATTCACACTTTCCTTATGAACGGTAAATCCACGCTTAGGATTTCCCGGTTCCCCTCCTCGGTGTCGAGTTGAACTGCGTCTGGTTTCTTGGTGGGTGCGTATGAGGCAAAGTTTTCGGCGGTGATTTGGGTGTTCCTCTACTGCTTTTCTTTGGTAGAAAAAAGGTAACTATGACTGTTTTAAAACCACTGTGACTCCGATTGGCTGTGTGTGGGTTCGTGTGCGAGGAAGCATTTTGAAGTGATGCCGAATAGGTTCCTCTGCGAGAGTAATGGAAACCTACTAGCCATGAAGAAGAAGAACTTTATGGCATTGGCACCACTGCCAGAGGCTTTCCTTCACTTCCTGAAGGCCAAGATACATTCGGTATTTCCAATTCCACCCTTTCTCCACCTCCTTCATAATCGCCTTTCAATTTCACTTTTTTTTTCCTATTTGTGCCTTCGAAGGATGAAACCTGGTTCTGAAGCGTGTATTGAAGAGGTTGAAGCAGAGGTAAAGTGCAACATCGAAAAAACTAGAGTGGTTACCGAGCTTTTTCATACTTTTATAATTAATTTAAATAATAATTGAAACACGACAATGTTTCAGTGATGCTTTTAGACGCTTTTTCCTTTGCAGGATTTTGTTTTTAGTTGAAAGAGCAACTTTGGATGTAATTGATCAATTTCCTAGAGAATCGATTCAATATTGATCATAATTGTATATGTAACTTTTTTATTCTCAGGAGCTAAACTTTGTATGATATTGGACCTTGGACCTTGTTGGTGACTTAGGCTCTGTGAGCGGAGTAGATACTGCAAAAATATATGCTTGGTGATAAATGCCGGCTTTTTTGTTTTTGATGGAACATTATTTTCTCAGTTATTCCTACCAGATTCTGACTGTGAATCATGTAATTGAAGTTTTAGTTGTTTTAAAGATAATTCATCGTAGAATGCAATAATGTGGATATGTAAATATTGTATTTATTATTCAGTGTTGCTTGTTTCTGAAAAGTTTTTTTCTATCAAGTATCAAACAGGTGAGTTGGGATCGGAAGAAAGAATGAATGTGTTCAAGGAGTGGTTCTCCACAATTTTTGTCTAGCTCCCTCCCTCCTAAACTCATTTATTATCACAACGTTATGGGAATGTTGGTCTTACTAAAGAACAATTATTTGAAGACTTTATCTGACAGTGAGATTGCAAACAATGGTTATGACAAGGTAACTTAATACTTCATTTTGAATTTATTTTGCATAATTATTTGCTTTCAGCAATCTTTGAATATTATATTATCTGTTGGGATTTGATACTACTACACCGTAAGACATGAGATACAAGAGAGAGAAAACAACCTAAGAAAACAACACAAGTAGATTAAACATAATTTCCCCAAAAGCTAAATTTCTAATCTCAACCGGTGAGTTGAGATTAGAACTCTCTTGTGGAAGACACCCAAATTCCCAGGAACCTCTTATTTTTTTTGTTGAGTTTTATTTTAAACTAAAGTTCATGGCAACATAAAGTTAGAACCAAAAAAGACCTACAACTTTCTAAATTTCCATTTAGTTTGCAACTGCACGAGCATATTCCTTATAAACCTTGGCAACTTCAATAAGCTTGTCAGTGTCTGGTATAACGCCATTGACAGCAGGATGAGCAGAAAAATTTTCTGTCCATTGGATCAAGCTAGGGTGCTTGGTTTCATCAAGCAATTTTCTTCCATTCATCTTTTCCACCACTCTGATCCAACTCAGAAAGCTTCCAAAACCAATATCAATGAATCCAATGGTGTCTCCTCCGAAAAAGACCTTCCCTTCACTTCCCTTGTTCATCACTTCTTCCATCCTGTCAAACACTTCTTCTGCTTCCTCAAAGGGTTCCTCCTTTGCTTCATCATTCTCTTCAGCCATTAGAATACTTCTCAAGGCCTTCACCCACTACTCCCAGTTCAAACAGTTAGTGCTTAGTCAATGAGAATCACATGAAAGCTTTTAGCTTATGATGATATAACTAAGTTTTCATGCAACTTAGATTAAATCAAGGTAAAAGACATGAAAAGGCCACAGTTAAAACACAAACACACACACATACATAAATACCTTGTCATCCATGTAAGCAACCCAAAATCGGGCATTAGCTCGATCATATGCATTTTGTGGAAGGATGGAGGGAACATTGGACCAAACTTCATCGATGTATTCAACTATGATTGCAGATTCACATATGACTTTATCTGCATGGAAAAGAACTGGGATTTTCTTGTGCACAGGATTGGACTTAAGAAGAAGTTCACTTTTGGGATTGAAGGTCTCTTCAACAACCTCATAATCTACACCCTTGAGGTTAAGGGCAATCTGCACCCTTAGAGCAAAAGGGCTGGACCAACCACCCAAAAGCTTCAAATCGTTTTTAGCCATCCCTATGCACTGTAATGTGTTTATTATTTGATAGAGTTTAAGTGTTTATATATGAGAAGGCAGGTTAGAAAAATTAACTTTCAGATGCAGAAACCAATTAATAATCAACTCAAAAGTTGAGAGGTGATAGACAATGGTTTTAGGTAACCAATGGGTTTGAAAAAATTTTGTACTAAAATTCAACGAGAAAGCCAAAGTTGACCTGATCTTTTGATTTTAGAAACAGAGAATGATTTATTATATTTGCCTAAAAATTCCTCTTCGTTTAGTGTTTGACATAAAATATATTTTATATACTATATAATAAGCAAACCATAGTGTGTATGTATAAATATATAACCATATAAACTGTAAATTTAAAATGTTAAGAAAACAAAACAGAGTTGCACCAGCCGGGAATCGAACCCGGGTCTGTACCGTGGCAGGGTACTATTCTACCACTAGACCACTGGTGCTGTTGTTTTAAGATTGGGAAGTACCATATAGGACATAAATATTTGAAGTGAAACATTTTAGTATATTGAAATTGGTATTGTTAATTTTATTGAAATTTTCGATTATTTTGTGATTAATTGAATGAAAAATAATTATAATATGATATTTTGAAAATTTAAAAACTGAATTAAACTTTTTGTTATAAATAGCGAAACCAAATTGAATGTAATAAATAAATCATAAGAAAAAAAATATCAAAGGTTTTATTTCAATATGGATGAGGAATAAAACCCAGCACAAAGAAATACATTAAAATCACGAGAGTGAAAAAAATACATCTCCCAAGATGCAAAACTGACAGAAATAGCTAAAGAAGGAAATAATGGGTAAAACTATTATCTAAACATATATATATATATATATATATATATATATATATATATATATATATATATATATATATATATATATATTAATATATAATTTTTTTTGTTATTAATTTATGTATGTATCCTTATTTGATATATTCCTAATATAACTTGAACATTTCATAAATTAATTTATGTCTGAAAAATAGTTATAAACTACTTAAAAATAAAACCTAATCATTTAACTATGTTTTATTATACTTTTAAGAATTAAATATTTTTTGTCCAATGAAAATTGTAATTAGTCTCTCTTTACACCAATTTAGTCTCATATCTTTATAAAGGTATGAATTTAGTCCTTTTAACCAAATTTTGTTAAGTTTATTTGATGTTTCAAATGCATTTCATTATAGTATTTGAGTTGTTTACATCGTTTGACACATTTTTTAAAAGTGACAAATGAGATATCAGTTTTATATTCTTAGCAATAGAGACCACGGACCTCTCGACAAGTTACTGAATATTCAAGTTCATCGCGTACCATTCACTAAACAATCCAACCCATCATGGATCATTCATCAGAAACTTAAATTTATGTATTATCCAAAAAATCAATAACCATATCCAATATAATTGAGATTAACAAATAATATAATTTATTGACTAATGTTAATCCATAATAATAACAAAATAAAGAATAATTATTTTATATAATAAAATTATACAAAATACAACATTTTAACCATTATAATTATTTTTTCCATTGTTATTAATACTATTACTATTATTATTAATAATGTTATTATTATTTGTTATTATCGAAAAAGAGTGTGGTTTCTCTGAGATGATATATAAAAGTTGATCGTGGATCAAATAAGAGACAGAGGTAAAAGAAATTCTTCGACAATTAAGTCAGTTAGAGCATAAAATATGAGTATATAAAGTGAGAATGAGATAAATTGAGTGAGTACTGCATTTGAGAATGCGTTGTATTTACATGCATAGGTTGACATCTATGTGGTTGTAAAAGTGTTTTCTATTAGGAAACGATTTTTTAATGTTACCTATCGTCATATTAGGCAACAACTTTTTCATTGTTGCATATTCTCACATTTTAGGCAACGATTTTGAAATTTTGTGGCCTAAAAACAAAGAGATTGTTGCCTATAATATAACCCATGACCACTTAGACCATGACTAAAAATTTGTTGTCAAAGTTTAGGCAATGATTTTTTTACTTTGAGCTGCAATTTTTTATTATTGTCTAAAGTTAATTTTGTTGTAGTGGGACAAAAAAATATAAAGGTGATAATTGTTTGTCAAATAAAGTTAATTGGCATAATGTCCGCTATTTGATCTATTTTTTCCACATAAGCGTCAATTATCAGATTCAATGGGATTTGTGACATATTATGCTCATGATTATATTTATTATGGTGTGATATTTATTATGATAATAATATTTACATAATCCAAGATATTATGAAAATATTGATATTTATTTAATATTATTTTCTAGCTGGAATGGATGGCAAGTACATAAGTATCTCAAGCTTAGAGCTTTATAGGGTGAGTGAACAAGATTGTATGTCTCATTCAGTATACTTAGAATAAGAACCTATACTTTAGCCAATAATTTAAAAAATGTCATCGTATTTTTAAAGGCTTTACCTGAGTGTCTAAGTATAAGCTTCAATTCTTTATGTGAATCAGTGCATATACTTAGACAATCAGGATATAGGATTCAGTTAACTTAGAAATAGATCTTATAATTTGCTAATAATTTCAAAAATGCCACTGTGCTTTTAAAAGTTTTACTTGAGTGTCTGAGTATAGGCTATAGTTCTTTGGGTGAGTTGGAGCCTATACCAAATAGATTTAAAATGTATAGCACAATCATATATTAATCTTTAATGAAACCCATAATGTAATTCATGATGAAAAAAAAACGAAAGTGTACTTAAGTTTTCCATTGGAAATGATATGAATGATGAGATTAACAGTAGGTACGCAACCTTTCACATGTAGAGGGCCTTAGACATTGTTTTTCGTTATATCTTTTGATGGGATGAATAGAAAAGAAAACCCCAGTACAATACATAACCTTCTTTACATATGAGAACCATAACCCATACATATGAGAACTGTACTGTCCATAAGCTCACATAGAATTTTGACCAACTACTGTTCAAAGTATCTCATATAACCAAATGGGATGGGTCGGATCAGGTTGGATCCATCTCAGCAAAAACATAATATTCGAAGCGACCTAAAACGTAATCTTGGAAGCGACCTAATTGGGCCTTCTTAAAGTCAGCTCGACCCAAAATGCAAGTCGAATACGATCCATTAAGCGACCAAGCAAATTCGTACCAGAGGATGAACACGTGCAGTAGGCAAGTAGGATTAGTGAATTCCCAAAGAAGGGGTCTTCTTCAGGATAAGAGAGAGAGGAAGAGATAATTGGTAATTTAGTGAGGAAGAAAATTGGTTCTGGTTTCAATTTGTGACCTTGACTTAATCATATCCATGACAAACATGTTATATAACATCATCTATGACTTTTGCAATATAAGAAATAATGATGAGTGAAGTAAAATAAAAAATAATTTTCTCAATGTTAGAAAAGTATTAAACAAATAAATAATAATTATTATACAATAATAAGAATTAAATAAAGATATGGATAACAAAATACTCATGAAGTCTAAAAAAAATATAGAATAGAGTTATAAATGAAGTAAGGAAGAGAAAAAATTTCCTTACATAGAATCTACCTAAACCTTATGAATACCACTGTTTTTAAAAATAGTATATAGAAGACAAAACAAACACTCTTGAATGAGTTGTAGTGTTTGTTATGCTGTGTATTTTTTTTCATATACATTGTATTTATAAATAGACAAATGAATCTTAAAAATAAATTATAATGAATTTGATTTTAAAATAAACTAATTTGTAACAAAAAATAAATATAAAAAATCGTTTATACGGAAATAACATTTACTTTTAAGATTAATATTACATGAAATTTCAGTAAGAACAGAAGTTTATTTTAATTAATTATTTTTTAAATTATATTAATTATTTCGGACACTAACATAATTTTCCATCTTCTAATCGAGTGCGTTAGAGCAAAGGCTAAATGTTTTAGGTACTTATAATTAATTTAAGAGTCAAAACAATATAGAACTTTGGATTGCGTGAAGCAGAAAAAGACACTTCCAAAGTTGGGAAATCGCATCTATACACTAAAATTATAAAATCAAAGAACAATACACCCATTCAAATTGAATGCCCGCAAATACACACTATAACTTTTCAGTATATGTTTCAATTTTCATCCACCTTTAATTTTATTTAGAAATAAACGGTGTAAGTATAATGAGAGAAATAATTAAAAATAATTTAATGAAACAATTTGTATGGCTTTAATAAGTAAAAAAAAATATCATTCAAATTGAAACTGTATTACATCTATGTAGAAAATGCAAGAATAAAAAAACTATCTCAACTCCACGTAGAAAATCGTGGGTTGTCACCTAAGTCATGAGCTAAAACATAAGTCCATAATTAACCTAATTTTATTAAATCCGGAAAAATATTTATCACTTAAAAAAAGAAAACAGAAAGGTTCCCAATTTTCGTCAAGTTTTTTCAAATAAGTCATAATTTTGGTTTTGTGTTCAAATAGGTTCCAGTTTTTGTCAATTTTGTTCAATTGGGTCTTTTTTGCTAACCGTTTAAATTATTAACGATCTGCCACGTGTCACTTAGTGATTTTTTTAAATTTTTTTTTATTTTTATTTTTAATTTTTTTATTTTTTTTAAATGTACACGTGTCAATCCATTAACGTACCACATGTCACTTCGTGGTTTTTTTAATTTAATTTAATTTTATTTTTTGAATTTCTTTTGAATTTTTATAAATATTCACGTGTTAACCCAATACTGTGCCACGTGTTAACCCAGTACCGTGCCACGTGTCAACCCAGTACCGTGCCACGTGTCAAAGTCAATGTTCTATATTCAATTTGGTCCTTATATTTATTATTTTTGTTCAATTAGGTCCCAATTTTTGTGAACATTAACTAATTTGGTCCCTCTCCAAATTAAAACCAAATTTAATTTTTATATTAAAATTCACATTTTTATTAAATATTTTTATATAATATATTAAAATTCACATCACTATAACTTTGATATAAAAATTAAATTTGGTCACATATTCAATAGGGACCAAATTGGTTAATGTTAATAAAAATTGGGACCTAATTGAACAAAAATAACAAATATAGGGACCAAATTGAATATAAAATATTAACTTTGACACGTGGCATGGTACTGGGTTGACACGTGGACATTTATAAAAATAAAAAAAAAATTAAAAAAAATCACTAAGTGACACGTGACACGCTACTGGGTTGATACATGTACACTTAAAAAAATTTTAAAAATTTAAAAAAAAACACGAGGTGACATTTGACAGACACTATTCATAGTCGTTAATGATTTAAATAGTATTAGAAAAAAGATTTAATTAAATAAAATTAATAAAAATTGAGACCTATCTCAACATAAAATCAAAATTATGATTTATTTAAAAAAATTCTCAAAATTGAAAAAAAAAAATTAACCAAACAGAAAATAACAAAACTACTATAGCAGCCTCCACCGTCCTCCAGTGGCACCGTCAATAGCAGCTCGCGCTAGAATCGCACTCTCCTTCCGTCATCAGACTGTCGACGAACCGGGCCTTCTATCTCTCCCTAGAAACTACTCCAATTGAGGTCGCTGCACTTTCGGTTTGTTGTTTTTGTGGTATTTTACCAGCTTAATTCTCAGTTTTGGTTGGGCTATGTAGGTTCGTAAAGTATTGGGAAATTTGAGATGCTATCTTGAATGTGGCAAGTTATTGACTTTGTGCTTGCTCGAGTGTTTGTTAGCTCATTGAGAACGTCTAACATGCTTCTTTTCTGTAGTTGGAATCATTGCTAGTTTTTCTTGACTTATTTCTGTAATTTAGGTATTTTGCTTTTGGTAACAAAGTTTCTTCATTCATAAAGATGTTGTTTTCATGGACGAGCTAAATAGCATTATATGATCTATGTTTTCCACCTCACCTACTATAATAAGGTATTTTTGTTGACAATTTTCTGTTCCTTAATGGGATAAATTGTTAGCTGGTTGGTTTAATTGGAGGATATATTTATAGCATTAGTAAGTTAGGGTAGAGTTGTGGTATGGGACATAGTCTTGTGATTTAGAGGCTATTGATTTTACTGCATTTTATTTGAAAAGACAACTCTGTCAATCCATATTTAGATGCAATGTTGGGATTAAGCACCATTTACTTTGTTGTTTTATGTTGCTATGCTCTCTTTCTTTGGTATGGTGGCTATTTGGTTAGGCACCACTACACCAACAGAGGACTTGCCATTGCCACCATGTTTTATGTTATGATTGGTGGGCCGTTAGTATTGTTTCTGCCACTTTTTCATGTTTTAGCAAATTTTAGTAGTTAAATCGTTCAGCCTTTGTACTGTTTCTACCACTCAACTAGATTAGAAATTCAACTTGTTAATTGAGAGGTTAAAATTGGTTTACTGAAGTTGTGGTAGTTACGAGTTAGTGATCTAATCATGTGACCTGTGTGCCTTGCTACACTGTTTTGCAGGAAAAGTAATGCTAGATGGGCACGATGTTAATGTTTTTACAATGCTAATAAAGGGTATTAAAACCTCTGTCATGGTTCTTGGTTTTTGCATTTTCACAGTTACTCCCCTGCTGCTTCTTTGGTCTTACATCTTGTGACAGATGACATTATTTATTCACTTCTGTTTTTATTGCTTCTGCTCTTTTCAGTTGTTTTTTGATGACAGCATCCGCAATTTACAGATTGCTAAACGCTTAGGCCTCCACACAGTTGCGGGGTAAGAGTAATAAGAATATATTTTATGTTGCGTTTGGATACATGCACACACTTGGAATCAAAGTATTCATATTCATTCTTTAAAATACATACATTACATGAATAAGCATTTGTGATTTTCTATTTATAATGTATATAGTTGGAGATGGATCACACACGGCATACGAATGTGTTTGTAGTTCGCTTTTCCTTATGCCATGTGTTGGATTTCATGTTGGGTCAGCTTTCTTTTAAACAATAGTGAGTGAACGATACATGGTAAATTAAAAAAAAAAATTTAATATAATTAAAAACCTGGATATTCTATATTGATGTTACGTGTGAAAGAGAAAATAAAATTGCATATCTGAGAAAAAGAAAAGAAATGTAATTTGTTTTATATTTTAACATAATAGAGAAAGATAATATAATACTTGTATCTTTCAGTGAGGATAGGTGTGTGGTAATATAAAAAACCGCGTGAGGTTTTTTAATAGTATAAAGTTGATAGTGCATACAACGTTACAATTTAATAATGAAAATCTCCAAGCAATAAAAAATATATAGTTTAACTTTCAAGAGAATAATAGTGTTGAAATTGAAAGATAGCTTGAGGAAGACAACAGTAATTTTCCCATTATTTTATACAACATAAGACATGACATACAAAGAGAGAAAAACAACCTAAGAAAACAACAGAAGTAGGAAGTGAGATTAGAACTCTCTGATGGAAGACATCCTTAAACTCAAGAACAAAGAAATTCCCAGTAATCTCTTCTTTATTTTTAAACCAAAACCCTTTTTGTTTTGAGTTTTATTTTAAACTAAAGTTCATGCCAACATAAAGTTAGAACCAAAAACAACTAAAATTTCTAAATTTCCATTTAGTTTGCAGCTGCACTAGCCCGTAATGTTTGCCTAAAAGCCTTAGCAAGTTCAATAAGCTTGTCGGTGTCTGGTATAAGACCATTGACAGCAGGATGAGCAGCAAAATTTTCAGTCCATTGGATCAAGCGAGGGTGCTTGGTTTCATGAAGCAATTTTCGTGCATTCATCTTCTCCACCACTCTGATCCAACTCAGAAAGCTTCCAAAACCAATATCAATGAATCCAATGGTGTCTCCTCCGAAAAAGACCTTCCCTTCACTTCCCTTGTTCATCACTTCTTCCATCCTCTCAAACACTTCTGCTGCTTCCTCAAACGGTGCCTCCTTTGCTTCATCATTCTCTTCAGCCATTAGAATACTTTTCAAGGCCGAAAACCACTACTCCCAGTTCAAACAGTTAGTACTCATTCAATGAGAAACACATGAAATCTTATAGCTTATGATGATAACCAAGTTTTCATCCAACTTAAAGGAAAAAAGACATGAAAAGGCTAACACACACACACAAACATACATATATGAATACCTTGTCATCGATGTAAGCAACCCAAAATCGGGCATTAGCTCGATCATATGCATTTTGTGGAAGGATGGAGGGAACATTGGACCAAACTTCATCAATGTATTCAACTATGATTGCAGATTCACATATGGCTTTATCTTCATGGAGGAGAACTGGAATTTTCTTGTGCACAGGGTTGGACTTAAGAAGAAGTTCACTTTTGGGATTCAAGGTCTCTTCAACAAACTCGTAATCTACACCCTTGAGGTTAAGGGCTATCTGCACCCTTAGGGCAAAAGGGCTGAACCACCCACCCAAAAGCTTCAACTCGTTTTTAGCCATCACTATGCAGCAGCAATGTGTTTATTTGATAGAGTTAAGTGTTTATGTATGAGAAGGCAAGGCTAGAAAAACTAACTTTCAGATGCAGCAACCAATTAATAATAAACTCAAAGTTGAGAGGTGATACATAATGGTGTTAGGTAAGCAATGGGTGAAAAGTTTTGTACTACAATTTAATGAGACAGCCAAAGTTGACGTGCTCTTTTGGTTTTAGAAATCATAGAATCATTATTATATTGCATGTTGCGCTTGCCTTATTCACGTTTCAGATAAACCCAATTATAATATATGTGTGTCCAAATATTATTGTTTATATCATAGTGAATTACCTCCATTTTGGATTGAGTTTTCAAGAGTATACAAATATCTTTTAACATAGAATTTTATTTGCCTTCATAAGAATTGCAAACTCCTCTTCGTTTTAGCGTTTGAGATTTCACATTTATCTTTTATTCTAGGAAAAAAATTGTTTTTATATTTTTAACTTGGCGTAATTAAATCACATAAATACTCATACTTTTGTAAGTATCAAACATATTTTAAATGCTATATATCAAGCAAACCATAGCGTGCATATATAAACATATAAACTGCAATTTTAAAATGTAAAACAGAGAAAAGAATGCACCAGCCGGGAATCGAACCCGGGTCTGTACCGTGGCAGGGTACTATTCTACCACTAGACCACTGGTGCTGCTGTTTAAAGAACATATTATTGTAGGAAAGTGGAAGATTAAAAGCATGTGTGTGTGTTTTTTTTTCAATTTTTTATATAAATTATATTATGTGTGAATTAAAGTGTTCGATGATTTTGTGAATAATTGAATGAAAAATAATTATATTATAATATTTTAAAAATTGAAAAGCTTAAATACATCATCCAAAATGGAAAACCGAGAGAAATAGCTAAAGTAAATAATGAGTAAAATTGTTATCTAATTTATATATTTAAGCACATTTTTACTATTTAAGAGATTCATTTTAATTTAATCTATTAATACTTTTTATTATTATTATAAACTCACTCTTATTTTATTGTTGTGTTTTTCATGATGACACATTTTTTCCATCAGTAAAAACTCTTAAGATTTCAAAATATATTCTAGTAAATATACATGTCACGCTTTAACAACATCATTAAATATTGTATTTAAGCTTTTGGTCATTTATATGATCTTCTTGTGCACTTGTTTCATACTTGTGACATTCTCTTGATCATGCTCTTCAAATAAATTGAGTAAAATATTTTTCGACTTCATCATACTCCTAGTAATATCAACAAGCATAGATTACACTTTAGTTTTTAATTTACTCACATAAAAATGAGCTACAAATATATCAACCAACTCATCACAATTTATCTTTTACCACTACTCACTAGTTTCCATGCAATGACAATCACATTTCCTTGTAGTGAGTTATAAATCATTTTTGTAAGCCTATATTTTCAACCTCTTACACAACTTAACAACATATATCTCTTTCTCCCTTTTGTTATTTGTTGTATAAGATCTCAGTATGACAATGATAAATCTAAGCTTAAATGTACCCAACTTACCATTTAAGTAGATAATCTTGTGTAAAACACCTATTTGTACATCATAACATAATAATATGTCATTATCGTGAAAATTTCGTTATAATCTCTTTTAAATAATTCCTCTATTGTTGAATGATCTTTCATGATATCATTAACTTCATCAATAATAGTTAACATATACATTTATCCATAACATGTAATTTAGGATACAAATCTCTATTTTCAAATTACCTAATCTCAGTCAAAAAGATAAAAATCATATTTTTGGATCCATTATTCTAAAAGCATGTTCTAGATCTGAATGAAAGTTACAAATTCTACTATCACTATGTTTAAATTTCAATTTTAAATTATACAATGTATACTTCTTCACTTAGAAATATTTCTTTTATATTGTTAAAATTAGAAGCTAATATATTATAATTATATATTTTACGATCTAAAATGTAATAATTTATCTTTCAAATTATAAATCTATAATTATTTATAGTTGTTGATAAAGTAATTTTTTACTATGAATTGTTTAATATACAAAAAAATCGAATTACATCATCTATAAATACCTAAAAAAACAAATAAGCAGCTCTATTTGAATCTATCGGAAGAAAAAAAAGATCACGTAGCAAAATTAATCAAAAGCTTTGCTAAATACAATCCAAAAGAGCACACTAACAAGTGCACAATTGGGGAAAACAAAATGGATCCAACTTTTGGAAGTTGAAGAAGATATAAATAAGAAATGATAAAGTGGATACTTTAAAAGATTAGTGGGGTGCAAAGAAGAAAATATGGGATTAGAGAAAGAAAAATTCATGTTTCTTTCTTCTACAACCCAAAAGTATAAACGAACCAAATTGTTCGTTTTAAAACTTCTGTTAAAGAAATTAATTATATAATTCCATAGCACCCTTAACGAAATGAACTTTCCGAAACAATATCAAATTCATTCCAAAATAGATTAGTCGAGCATTCGAAAAAATATTCCAAAAAACAAAAATTAGTACGTTAATAGAAAAACCATTTATTTCTTAGTAGTAATGTTATTTTAAAATTTTCTCAGAATTATATTTTCCTTTTTAAGTTTTAAAATAATCTTTCTGAAAATAAAAATGCTTTATTCACTAAAACATCAAAAACTCTGCACCAGCCGGAAGTCGAACCCGGGTCTGTACTGTGGCAGGGTACTATTCTACCACTAGACCACTGGTGCTTTTGAATTTATTGTAATATTAATAATGTTCAATTAATATGTTTTTCTTTCTTTGGTTGCTTTCAATCTATTGAAAAGTTATGACTCTTTCTTTTCTCACCAACTTCCATTTATGCTTTTTGAATTTTCATGCATTCTGACAACAGATTTTTAAGTGGTTTTCATCAGGCAAACATATTGATTTTTAAAATAATATATTTTAATGTAAATAATGTATTTTAGATCTTTCTTCTATCAACATGGCTACTATTTAGTCAACAAATATTAATATATTAGATTCGCTTAAGTGATATAGAGTTTGAATATCTTAAGTGGAAGATAAAATAAAGATTTAAAATGATTTTAATGTGTATAGTACATTCATTAATTAAAATTTTATTTTTCCTTCATAAATAAAAAAGATAATAATAAAATATTCAAAATTAGTTACTAGGGAAATTGATATATTATTGGGAGACACTTTCATAGTTTTTCACTACAACCAAGTTTCGTAATTTACTATATATTCTTTTAAGAAAAAGTGTGTATTCTCTTATGTCGGTGATATAGATTTGGGTAATTTACTACTACTAGATGTTTCAAGTTTTAAATTGCAATGTTTTCGAAAAGAAACATTAGAGAGAATAAGAGAATAATTCAAGCATCTTAAAAGAGAGGAGTGTAGTTTATTTCCTTTATTTTGTTTCATTGAAGGCACATTTTGTTGTTGTTAACAATTAATGTAAATTGTCAAACAAAAGTTATTATATTTAGGAAAATATTAATCAATAATTAGTGTCAAAAAAGAATAAACGTGTATAACGAGCTCAAAACCATTTATTTACATTAGAAATGTTCATATAGTTAAGATTTTAGGTTGAATTGAATGAGAGGGAGAAAAGAATGAGGTAAACACATAAAGTGAAATGTATGATCATAGATGACATAAAAAAATGTAGTTAAAGATGAATATATTCTCATCTAAAGTTATTTGCGTTTTATATTCCTCCTTCCACCAACTTTTCTTCAAATGGCTGAAGGCACTAAGTAATTGATTAGTGGATGATAATTGAATAATAATAGCAAGAAAAAAAAAATATATATTGGGATTGGAGAAAAGCATATGAAAAATACAAATGTAATCATTACTGTAATATTCTATTTGTATATTTTAGTATAAATCTTCTAAAGCACAAATATGTGGCCACCCTTGTTTTTGGGAGTGAAGACGGAAGAAGTATAATATATATATATATATATATATATATATATATATATATATATATATATATATATATATTATATATAGTACT
>Ga0214545_1004800_pt1 | contig 25038 bp, 15 predicted proteins | sample CNSS4metaG_FD_160064 | JGI IMG/M metagenome (GOLD analysis project Ga0214545, IMG submission 160064) | Root nodule microbial communities from cowpea collected in UCLA plant growth center, Los Angeles, California, USA - CNSS4 | ecosystem: Host-associated > Plants > Roots > Nodule | place: USA...
CACATAATTTAAATAACATCCAAGTGGCACACATAGGACTCGAACCCAAGTCCTCACACACAATAAAGTACTCTCAACCACTTGAGCTAGTACTTTTCCATGTCATAGCTCCTCGCATTTATTGCTTTAAATGTTCTCGCTACCCGTCCTAATTAAATAATTAATTAAATAACTATTTAATTTTCCTGGGTCTTACAGTTTATACCCTACCCCAAATTGATCTGATCACATACCTTTATTTTATTCAACATGTACATGTTCTCTTTGACTAAGGTGTTGGACAAGATATATTTTCTTTAAAGGCTAAGGGTAAAAGAATGAAATAATTAGGCTCAAAAAGGGTAACAATAGACAATTAACATATATCAGGGTTGACTATTTGGCTAAATGGCTTAAACATCTCAAACAAATGTCTTTAGCTAAGCATGCATCAAGACTTTCCTTAAGAACAAAAATAATGGGGGCCAAATCTCTTGCGTATGCCATTAGTGTGATTTGTAATCACTTATTTTATTTTGCATGTATGCATGGTTGTGTGGTGTGATTTATGTGTATGAAATGTCATGAAACATATGATGGCTTGATGGTTATGTATATGCTTGGTAACTGTGTGGTTGAGGGTTCAAACCTTGGCTAGTGCTAAATAGTTCCTTTTTATGTTTGAATTATTTTTGCTACGTGGTAGAGGATCCAAAAAACCTATACGTCTTTAGAGAAGCTAGAGAAGTAGAGGTTATGGCCATTATTAAGCAGAAACCTCCAAGTAATGCCATAGGATGGCATTGATATTTTTTAATTTTTAATTTTTTTATTATTTGTTTTTTAGGGGTGAAAAGTGAAGTGGGAGTGTGGAATTAGTAAAGAAAAAGAGAGTATACTTGTGTAGTAGTTGAGAGAGACTTATGAGAGCACTAAAGTTGGACCTAAGAGAGATTAAGAGGCTAGGAAGATTTCTACTGTTATTAGAGGCCAAGCTTAGATCAAATTTTATGCAAGAAGGACCTCTAGGTTGCATTGGAGCGGGAATTTTAGTTAAGGAGAGTTATCCTTACATGTTAATCGATGAATTGTATGTTTTTTTGTATGTGCATGAGCTTGGGATGCCTTGGTCAATTCGAATTTTGGGTGGAATTCATGTTTTTGGGTTTTTGCCCAGAAACCGCCCAATGATGTTCATAGGCCGCCAGGCATTCCATTGCAAAAATGCATGTTTCTTAATTTTTTTCCAGAAATCGCTTAGTGATGTTCGTGGGCTGTCAGGCGATGTGCGAGACGCTTGCTGGTTTTCTGCGTTTTGTGGGTTTTGTTGCATTTGTGGATTATTTTGAATTTCTTGTACTCTCGATGGATGTTTATATATATAGTTTGGAATGCCACTGTGGTGATTATAATTGAGTGAATTGTTACATGAATTACTATAAGGGTTATTGTGGGATTTGGGGAAAATATTGGGAACTTGATAATTGATGTCCAAACTTGGAATTGTGGTAATGCTATGTTGTATGAACAATGGAAGCATAATGGTACAATTTTCTGTGAAGATGGATGAATGAATCGTGCAATGGGAATTTTTGGGTTCTCGTAGCGGGAAGAAATTTGGGTTATGCACTTGAAATTTGGTGTACTGCTAGGCGGCAGCTAAGCACCGCTAGGTGGCACCCAGTGTGCAGCAAAATGGGGGGTTTTTGGATGCATGATGGTGTGGGTTGGGTTGTTGGGTTAATGCTAGACTAGCATGTGCTTTTGAGGTAGAATGGTGGAATTGTTGTTGTCTTATGGAGTTAGTGTATGTATAAGTGTATCATATGCATGAAAGTGGATTTTCAGAGTGGGAAGGGAGAAGAACTTGTATGTTTGGGGTGGGGTTATGTTGTAAATGATGAGTATGTGTTGTGGTTAGTTGTTTTGAAGTTTTCTCTTGAACATGAGTGCTTTGTGTTAAAATTCATGTTTTAAAATGAGTCAAGGGTTGAGTGCATGTATATATATATATATATATGATTGTTACATATGTTGTGCGGTGGTTCTTGTTGAGTCATGTTGATTATATAAACATGTATCATGTATGCTGGGATGTGTGCCTAGATGATTTAGGGTTCTCGAAACTGTGTTGTGGTGCAAAACCAGTAGCTTCACGCTACTAGTATAGCCCTTGGCGGCACGGGGGAAACTTCCAGATGATAGGAAGAAACCCGGGACGCCTTGGGAGGGTGGTGCCCGACGACATTATTGAACCACCAAGTGGTCTGTAGCGCGACATCGCCTAGCGGTGCTTAGATTGTGCCAAGCGATGCTCCAAGGGCAAGTTACAAGATTCGAATATTTTGCATGCGTAGCTATGATGGCCTTGGGTTTGGGATATGCTTCAATTGTATTACGAGCGAGGAGATTCGTAATAGAGTTTTAACGTTTACATCTGACACGCTATAGTCAAACGTAAATTTACATCTGACTGGGACAAAGAAGGCATAAATTTACGTTTGATGGGACAAATTAGACGTAAATTTACATGTGGCTAGGATAAATAAAACGTAAATTTGTGTCCGATGGGACAGATTAGACGTAAGTTTACATCTAACTATAGCATGTCAAACGTAACTTTACGTTTGACTACGTGCGCCACGTGCAATCAGACGTAAAAAATGACATTTCTTTTGACCGTAGGGTGCCAGACGTAAGCAATTGATAACTTATTTATAAGTTTGCCGCTAGTCATTATTTATGTTTGATTCTAGTAGTTTAGACGTAAAATGGTAGACATAAAATGTCTATTTTGTGTTAATGCCGGTATAAAAAGTATCACTTTCTATATCGGTTATGGAACCAGTAAAGAAAGTAAAGTTTTCAATTTCTAAACTATTTGTATCTATACCAGTTTTGGAACCTCTGTAGAAAGCCTTTTTTAACCAGTATAAAAAGGCATCTCTGCACTAGTGTTGGTTTTAGTGTAATAGGCAACATAGTGTTTATAAGTTTGCCTCACATAAAGACATACATGAGTTTACTTATGACAAAGATAGAAGTCTTCATATAAAGTTAATCCTAAGTCACCCATGTTTTGATTATAAGCAACAGAACAATTTTGATACCTCTGAGATAAGATACCCAAGTGTTAAATAAGGATTAGATGAAAGCTGCAAACATAATTTCAATTGTAAAAACTAGACACTTCTCTAAGATGATGAACACGTCAATACACAATGCAAAAATTCATAGAAAAATACAAAGAAATCAAGTCTAGTTTTAGGTGTTCTTTAGTAGGTATGTGAAAACATTTGTAATCCTTTTACATACTAAAGCTTTCTTGGTGAGCTTGTCTTGATCTCTCTTTAAGAGTTTGTTCTTCTCTTTTGTGAGGTCTTACTCTTAGAAGACAGTAAAATCAGATATGATTTTTGTACGCATTAGAACTAGAAGTGATTTATCTACTCGAATAACCTTGAATGATTTTTGTACTCTTACAAAGTCGAGTGTATATCTTACAAAGACTCTAAAAGAACTCCAAACGCTTCAAGTCTTTAACTTCAAAGGGTGATCATCCTCCTAGAATGTACTCGTCGTCTCTAGTCCTAGTAGGTGTTGTGCCTAAAAGTACACTCTAAAGCTCAAGTTAGCCAGTGCGTCAGATAGTAGTAAAGGCTATATAATGAACGTAACCAAATTACCTTATGTATTGTGCTATAAATACCATATTTTATGGGCCTTTGTTACCTGGATGGGCCTAGTCCAAAAGGATAATTACTTTGCTTAGACTTTAATTAATAAACTATGTTAATGATTCTTTAATGATAATGCTACTTTAATCAACGTAGTCAACATTTGTTATGAACTTAACTTTGGCCATTCAGTAGTCAACCAACTAATGAAGGTATGTTCTTATGTTGTTGGTGTCCAGTATTACTAGGTAGCGGTGGCTAAGAGGTGCTTGGTAAGGAGGTAGTTATGCTAAGATTTTCCTATTAAGCACGGAACCATTTTTATGAGTTGGCAACAATCCAAGTGAGAAGGCAACCATTCCGGTGAGTAGACGGTCATCCTGGTGAGTAGGCGGTCATTCTGATGAATAAGAAGCCATCTTGGTGAGTACGCGATCATCTTGCTTAGTAGGTGGTCATCCTAGTAAGTAGGCAACCATTCTGGTAAGTATTCATGCTATGGGTCGAGTACATCTAAGTCAAGGTGGCTAAGATGTACTTGGACACATAGGTTACACTCGACTTTGTAAGAACATTGGTATCCACCATGGGCCCAAAATATAATATGTGAAGAAAAAGCTATATGGTGGCCTGATACATCTCAACCTATGGTGGCCTAGTACATTTCAACCTACAGTAGTCTGGTACATCTCAACCTATGGTGGCTTGATATATCTCAACCTATGGTCGCCTAGTAAATCTTAGCCTATAGTGGCTTGGTATATATTAGTCTATGTTGGCTTACATCTCAACCTATAATGGTTTAGTACATCTTAGCCTATGGTGGCTTGATATATCTCAACCTAAAGTGGCCTAATGCATCTTAACCCATGTTGGCCTAATACATCTCAACCTATGGTGGCCTAATACATCTCAGCTTATGATGGCTTGATACATCTAAAGCCTATAGTTGCCTAGTACATCTCAACCTATGGTGGCCTAGTACATTTGAGCCTATGATGGCCTGATACATCTAAAGCTACGGTGGCTTGGTACATCTCATCCAATGTTAGCTTGGTAAATCTCAACTCATGGTGGTTAGATACATCTCACCCTATCGTGGTTTGATACATCTCAACCTATAATGGCTTGATACATCTGATCCTATGATGGCCTCGTACATCTCAACCTATGGTGGCTTAGTACATCTTAGCCTATGGTGGCTTGGTACATCTTAGCCTATGTTGGCCTAGTTCGTCCCAACCCATGTTGGTCTAATACATCTCAACCTATGTTGCCCTAATACATCTTAGTTTATGGTGTAACATCCCGTTAAGATATTACGGATTGATAAATAAATAAAAGCAATAATTTAAAATACACACCATTTAATAATACCTCATTTTCCCAAAATGCGGGAAAATTTAAAATTTATTAAATAACCAACAAATGTTCAAGTCCATAATCACTAAACAAATGATTATAAAAATTCCCGTAAGGGTTTACATCTTATTTCAAAAGCCAAAGGAAATAAACAATAGTTTTCCCCCAATCTATCCCCTCTCCGCAGCTAAGCTTCACCCGAGCCACCTGCATCAACAACATATGCTCCCGTGTACCGCATACACGATCATCGCCAATCACAAGCAGATAGGGTGAGCTTAACAAATATAACATATAAAAACAACACATCATATATAATACATATATATTTATTCATGCCGAAACATCATTGGAATACCATGTATCATACCCACAACATAACTTTCGTGTTCTACCTCTCCTAGTGATTACTTCAAGATGACTTGCTGCCATACCTATCGGCCACAACCGATAGAGCACGTGCGGGAAACCATGTTACGGATCATACACCATAACGCTAGGTGGAGTTCCCAAATACGAACATAGTTTGCATCATCCCAAGACTACCAAACTCGTCAGTCAACTACTGAGGAGGGCAATCTATCTGGGCCTATCCATACTTACCACAACCAGCACACTCACATCGGCAACACTCGCCAACCCGAGCCACAACTCAAGGGTTCCTCGTGTTCAGGCGCCAAATTTGATAGAGGTCGTACCCCACCAAATTTAAAACATATTAAATATAGTATATGAAAGTGAACCAAGTCGTCTCCCAACGACCAATATTTTCATTCAAAGCGAAATTTCCAGATGAACACAACAATAACACAGAGGGGGGGTTTGGCAGACAGATTCAGAACGCTAATCAACAGTTTAAATTAAATGCTACAGTGATTAAAACCGTATTGACATCCTTGATTCAAACGCAAATTCACTTATCATAGGCCACCAAATTAACACCAACTATGAAATCTGAAACAGAATCGGGAGCCCTAACTTATGAAATCTGAAAACGCAATTTAAGAGCAAAAATAGAGATTTCAAAGCTTAAATGGAATGCAAAACGGTGCTATCATATATAAATGCGAGAACCCCATGAATGGGTATTGTTCCAACTCAATGAAATCACAAAACGAGCTGCCCAATGTAGAAAACGAAATCAAAACGCAAAACCCTCAATGGGTGCTGTCAAATGTGCATAAAAACGGTAAAAATGACCCAAAAATGTGAAAAACCGCAAGGGGAGACATCCATGGAAGCTTGGAGCACGAAAAAAATGGAGATGGAGAGAATGAAGAAGATGAAGTAGCGGCTCTCTCTTTTTCATGCAGACCTAATTTCGTGGTCAAATCACCCTTGCCACTCATATTTACAAAACTGCCACTCTGCCACTCAGATTTACAAAAATGACACTCTAGGCCTCAAATGTTGACCCATTGACTTTGCTGACGTGGAAATGACATGGAAATGATGTGGCAATGATGTGGAAAGTCTCTTCAACTAAATATTAATGTCCAAGCTCCAAAATTGCTTCACCCAAATACCTAAAAAATAATTAAAAACAAAAATTAGGCTAAATAATGTGAAATTAGTCCAAATTTGGAATAGTGGCCCAATAAAGCCCAACAGATGAAAAACAATCTAATGATGAACAATTAAGCACTAATCAACTGTCTAATGGGTACATAAAGGCTAGTGGAATGGAAGAAAATAATGACTCATCAGCCATTTCGAGCCACAACTCAAGAGATGTTATTCTGAGCCACAACTCAAGGAATACCACGTGCTTAACCCCTATCCCGAGCCACAACTCAAGGAATACCACGTGCTTAACCCCTATCCCGAGCCACAACTCAAGGGATACATTCCGAGCCACAACTCAAGGAACACCAGTAATCCCACCTTTAAAGCATCACTAGAAACCTTGTAGATCACACATATGAAATCAACAATTCCAAGCTGCAACAGTACAAATCATCTGGCGGGGGGCACGTGCTGCCAAGCGCTGCCAGCTTCCAGACCGCCTGGCGGGTGTGACGTACCGCCAGGCGCTAAGCGCCTCAAAGCACTCTCTGCATCCAGATACCGCTTGGCGGTAACCTTTGGTCCGTAAGGCGCCACGCGTTAAGCTCCTCTCTGGAATGGTCAATCCCGCCTGGCGGTTCACTTTATCGAATGCAATCTTCCATCTACTCCTGGCACACTTCCAGAAATCATTTCCCTTAATATTTGTATGATTGCTACCCTCTAATTTCTATATCTTCTCATTTTCATTGTGTCCCCGAGACAACTTTTTCCAAGTCAATTGAATCACAAACTTAACCCTAGTTTGAGTTTTTCTCCCAAGTATGTCACTCCTACCTTCAGATTTAACACTTTTCACTGTGCAGTTTTATCCCTCCCCACTCTTAACAAAATTGAGCTTACCATCATTCAATTATCTTTCTTAACTCATTATTCCAACTCATATAAATAGTAATTACGTTCTGGATTAGTTTGACACCTAATAGTACCCCCAAATCCTCAACCCCCTTCTCTTTGGTTTTTCCATCCAACTCACTTATTGATACCAGTGAACCAGACCTCTATAATGTGCTAAAGTTCCCACTGCCTCCTATGTCAACTCAACTCTCTACTTAACACATTTCTAATTCACAAATCTGCATTCCTCGACTCTATTATTTCCCTTCCTAGGTCATTGAATTTCCAAAACCAGCCTCGTCTGTTACAGCAACACAGAATTAATGCCCCTGAGATGGCGCCTGGCGGCAGATCGCGTGCTGCCAGGCGGTGCATAAGTTCCTAGGCAATTTCCCAGATTTTCTGCACATGAGATACATCTCTCACATTACATGTATCCTCTCTTATTACCATCTTGATCGCTTTCCCTCCAATATAATGATTCTAGTGATACCTAGTGTCACCTAGATTAATTTCAACATAATTTAGTTTTAGAAAATTAACAGTACAATTAAATTCCAAAATTTCTGGGTATAATCATAGCCCGCATTTATTAATTAATTAATTATTTAATTAATTAAATTCTATGGGTCTTACATATGGTGGCCTGGTACATTTTGACCCTATGTTGGCATGATACACCTCATCCTATGTTGTGCTGATACATCTCAACTTGTTTTGGTTAGCATATCTCAACTTATGTTAGCCTGATACATCTCAACCTATGTTGGCTTAGTACATCTCAATCTATAATGGCCTCAAAAATCATGGCTTAAGATAACTTTTAACATCTGAGTTATGATTCAACTCTTTTAATGAGGCAAATGATCGATGAAATGAGGGATTTCTCCTATATGTATAAGCTTTTTTATGTTGTCTTAACTTGGAAAATTCTACAGCAACTTAATAAGTTCCTTGTCGCGTACCTAGGTGGTTCTAGTTAAACCTATCAAGTATTTCATTGTCGCCTACCTAGGTGGTCCTTATCGTACCAAACAAGTAGTTACCTGTCACCTACCTAAGCAATCTTAGTGGAACCTCTAAAGCAGTTCCCTGCCACCTATCTAGGTGATCCTAGTTGTACTTGCCAAGCAGTTCCCTACCGCCTACCTGGGTAGTCCTAGTTGAACCTATCTAGCAATTATCAACCACTTAACTAGGCGGTCCTGATTGAACCTATCAAGTAGTTCCCTGCCGCCTACTTATGTGGTCCTAGTTCAACCTCTCAAGTAGTTCCCTACCACTTACTAGGAGGTCCTGGTTCAACCTTTTAAACTTCCCAGTTGTGAGACCCACTAAATTTAAATAATTAAATAAATAATTATCTAATAAATGCGGGTAAGAGAAGCCTTTATGGCATTAAATACTAACCTTCATGACGTGGAAAAGTACTAGCTCAAATGGTTGAGAGTACTTAGTTGTGTGATAGGACTTGGGTTTGAGTCCTATGTATGTCATTTGTGTGTTGATTATCCAGAATTGACTATAATGAGAATGTTGTACCAACCCTGTATGGTGTGTGCATATAGAAACGCGTTGGGATGAAGGTGGGTACTGTAATTGGAAAATTGGGGTGCAGTTCGGTGCTGGAAAATATGGGCAAAACCCAAATGTGTATGCACCGCCTGGCAGCGCATGAACTGCCGCCAGGCGGCCTGTTAGTGTAGTGAATTTTCGGGCAGTCTTGTGTGGGTTCGTGTCTTTGGGTATTTAATTGGCAAACTATATTTGTATGATATAGAAATTTAACAGGTAGGAAGAATTTGACTTAAACGAGACTATGGGAGATTAAAATAAGTGAAAGTGTGAAGTGTGATGTAGATAGTGGTGATATTTGAACATCGGGGTGCATATGGTAAGTTAAATTCAGAATATATGTTAATTGGGTAGGAGTGAGATTATTATGTGAGATATGGTATGGATGGTGCAACTTTACCCTAGTCATGGTTTTGTGCTTGTGAAATTGTATTGAGGTACATATGCAATATTGACCAAAGTGTGGTGTCATGAATTTATAAAAATATCACACTGTATGATCCTAAGACTAGGTGTATGTGGAATGTATGTGGCATGGGTAAAGGGGTAAGTGAAGGAGAGTATGGGTGCATGACAATACTTGATTTGATGGCATGTTTGAATGGGTGTGATGTAATCTTATTATAGTTGTATGCCTGGAAAATCAGGCTGTGTTGTAAATTGTTGTGTTGTATGATTGGGATCCCTTGGGGATTTGTTTAAGTACCAAGAAACCAGTAACTGAGCGCTACTGGTATGGCGCCTGGTGGCGTGAGCGAGCCGCCAGGCAGACGGAATGCAAATCAGTGATAGTGGTCACAACGCGAGCGGGGTGCCTGGTGGTAGGGAGGGTTCCGCCAAGCGGAATGGTGCAGCAGAGACCCTGACGATGCGGTGGTGCCTGGCGGCGCGGGAAAGGTGCACCAGGCGGTGGTGACGAGTGGCGTCTGGCGGCATGGTGAAGTCCGCCCGGCGGTGACAGTGCAGTGATGATGCTGCAGGTGCGTGGCGCCTGGCGGTGTGTGATGCCCGCCAGGCGGTTTGGACCCAGTGTCCGCCTAGCGACGTAGGATGCGCGTTAGGCGGTTTTGGTTCAGTGATGGTGCGCAAGGAAAGGTTTCTACATAACTTTAGGGAATGTTCATGATGCGATGCTTTGGCTGGGGGCCCAGTTACGAGTGCATCTTGTATTGGGTAACACGTGACCACTCTAGGTTGTAGCCTGGTGGTTTAGGAAGTCCAGTGGAGTGTGCGGGTTGTGGCTCGTACAGCGAGGTTTCGGATGATTGCCCTCTTCAGTGGATTCTGATAGAGATTTGGTAGTCTGGAAACAACTACAAACTTAGGTTTGTTTTAGGGAACTCCACTTGGTGTCACGGTGAGATGTTGTGGCAAAGTTATTCCCACGTGTGGACTATCAGGTGGTGGCCTATAGTTGGAGGGGCAAGTAGACACTCGTACAGCAAAGATTGATCATTGATTTCACCTAAAGGGTATAGAGATGATAGACGTCTAAAGGCGATTGTTGGGAGTGAAGGAGTAAAAGAAAAGGGGAAAGTGTACTAACCTGGGTTTAAATTTGTTGATGTTATATTTAAGATTATATTGTTTGGTTTTATTTAAATGAGCTCAGCCTATTTGTGTGTGTGTGTGACGATGATCATGTAACTTGTTACATGGGAGCAGATGTTGATACAGGTGAGCAGACAGATGCATAGAGACGGAGTAGGGATATCTCAGGGATTTTATCACTAGTTATTATGTTGAACTATGGTTTTATTTGTAATAATTTTATAGACAATTTTAATTGTAATATGTAATGATGCGATTTATTTTATCTGTAATGGCGCGTTGGACTTTAAGATTTAAATTTTCTCGCAATTTTTGGGAAATTGATGATTCATAAATGAGGTTGTTATTTTATTTACTTTCTTATTTATTTTTGTAAGTAATTTCTGGCTAGGACGTTACACCGGTCGCCTACCTATGCAATCCTAGTTGAACACTTCGTGGTTTCTTATCGCCTACCTAGGCATTCCTAGTTGAACAATATTCTGCCCTTTATCTATCTTACTACCTTTCAAAGAATTGAAGAATTCAAGTCATATGTCACTTATCTAGTCGACCTCAATTAAACAATTAAACAATTATATAGATGACCCAACGACTTCAAAATGACAAGTTACTCATGATTAAGATCACAAAAAACAAAAAAGCAGAGCAATACTTGATCCCATATATGTCGGCCTCGACATACATAATTTACAAAAAAAAATACAAGTTATAAAAGGCATGAGAAAGAGATAAGTACTAAACGAAGGCAACTTTCTATCTCCTTGCTTCGCTTCTTGTGCAACCTAACAACTATTTACCACTCACATCTAGTCAGACTTGACATCCCATCATTCAAACCTCTTCGTCACTATGCTCCTCGAGGTTAGGGGCTACTACACCTATACAATGAGACCAAAGCCTGAAACTGAAGAAATAAAAAAATTTCTTTGTATAAGTTAGCAATATCAAGACTCAATTACATGCATATCGAGCCTTTGGGGCTAGTGTAAAACATGTATCCAAGTATATCTCAACCACTTTGGCTTAGATGTACTCGGCCTGAATACTTACCAGGATGGTGGCCTATTCACCAGGATGGCCACCTACTCACCAGGATGGTTGCCTACTCACTAAGATGGCTGCCTACTCACCAGGATGGCTACCTACTCATGAGCATGGTTGCCTACTCACCAAGATGGCTGCCTACACACTAGGATGGTCGCCTACTCACTAGGATGGCCGCCTACTCACCAAAATTCCAACTCAATAGGATGGTTGCCTACTCACTAGGATAATCTTAGCATGATCGCCTACTTACCAAGCTCCTCTTAGCCATTTCTACCTGGTAATACTCAATTCCAACAACATAACGATTCATGACTTGGTCAACTACTCAATGGGCAAAGTCTAGTTCATAACAAACGTTAACTACATTGACTGAATTTTCAATATGATTAAAGAATCATTAAAAGAATTTATTAATTAAAGACTAAGCAAAGTAATTATCCAAGTGGATAATGCCTATCTGGGTAACGAAGGCCCATAAAATATGGTATTTATGACATAATACATAAGGTAATTGGGTTACATTCATTATCACAACATTTATTGTTATTTGACATATTTGACTAACTTGAGTAATTGAGTGTCTTTTGCATGTACAATCCCTTATTGGAACTAGAGAGGACGAGTACCCTCAAAGAGGACAAGTACCCATTGAAGTTGAAGACTTAGAGCATTTGAAGTTCTTTTGAAATCTTTGCATGATATACAGTCGAATCTTTGAAAACATTATCAAATTTTTTGTATTAATAAAACTTCTTAAATTTTATCATAAGACTTACGAAACGTGATAGTGTGGATGAATCAATGTAAACCAGTTATCGTGATTTGTTTTGATTACCTCTAATTGAAATGATTTTAGGTTATTCTCTACAATAAGGATTTATGGACACCCGTCCCTTCTAAATTTAGTTGTACCAATAATTGAAGTACTTTTGTTATATTAATTATGACTTGAGAAGGGATGCTTCAACCAAGCCAAGTACTTCATATTCTGACAGACATTAATTACTCTAACATTCAATATCAATAGAGAAGATTTGAAATCTAAATTGTTTACCTGATTCAATATTAAACGTCAGTTACAAACCCATGTTAAATACTTCCAAAAATGTAATGATATAGCAATAATTCAGTAGTAATGAAGAATGTTATATAATAAAAATGCTTTGTGAAATATATAAATATATATATATATATATATATATATATATATATATTATCATAAAATATCAAAATTTTATACAGTTATATTTTATTTCAGAGTATATTTTTATATCATTAGATAAAACATCGATAGTATATAGCGATAAATATTAGACAGATCTTATGGGGAATTAATGTATCCAATATTGCTGAGACATTTTTAAGAGAATGGCTTTTAAAATTAGGTATTTCACATGCTCATTCAAAAAATAAAAAAAGTTTGCTATAGGTAATGTTCATGAAGAGACTTGATAACAAAAAGTAGGTGAACGTCACAATGAAGAGATGGACAGTTGGGAACATTATTATCGATGGACTGATGTAGATACTTTACTGTTATTTTATTTCTAATTTTTTATAATAATTTGCGTATGCTACTCAAAATTCCATTCGATATGGGACTCGATCCCAATTCTGCCAAATTCCCCGACACAAAAACAAAAATGGAAACTGCCACACCTCTCATTGACCTCTCCTCCTTATATTCAGTATTTGTCATACTAGTTTTAGTTTTCATATTTGAATTTGTTGTTTATTTATTTATTCATATTTTTATTATTTACATTAAATTTCTTAAATTACTATTCAATTAGTGTGAGTTATTGTTGCTTAACGGAGGATGGTACTTTGAAGCTGTATTAAATATTTAAAAAAGCAAAGTATTTACTCTTAGTAATTATAATTTAAAGTCATTTGATCACGATATGATGGTGTAAAAGATTACGATTCAATATCAGCAACAATAAAATTTTGATGACAAAAAAGGACTAGAAACAATATTGTAATTATGATAATTTGGAAATAAGATGGAGAATAAAATAAGGATAATTTATCATTATTATTGATTCTTAGTGAAAATATTTAGGCACATCAATAATAGTAGTTATATGTTATTTCAAAAACATGAACGAAAAATTATATTATAAATATTTCTGATGTGTGATAAAAAAAAATAGGTAAGGAAATTCACATATTTGATGGGGTATCATTTAGAAAAAAATCAATATTAAATTTAATAGAAAAATTTGAGGTTGGATTTTTATATTTTGTGTTAGACCGAACTCAACTCAACCCACCCTTGAGAAAATTAATTTGGGTTTAATCAATCGAGTTAATATTTTGAAAAAGATATTTTTTATTAAAATTTAAAAATTTGAAACAATTAAGGTTAATTCATAACACATTTAATCAAAGTAATTCAGGAAAAGAAACATGATACAATTTTTAAAAATTAACAATTTTATATCACAAAATTAGTATATCAATATTGTAGTAAATATAACCTAAAGTGTAAATTAATGAAAGTCACAACATATTTGATGCATGAATATCACTACAAGAAAATTTCTAAATAATACCAATAATTATTAGTAACCAATTTAGATACAAATTTACAAAATTAAAAATTATTGGTTACTAAAAGAGTCACTATTATGAATAAAAAATTATAATTAGTTACTAAATTGGTCTATAAAATTAGCTCCTATGATTTTGGCTACTAAAAAAAATTGATTACTAAAAATTAGCTATTTAGATTTTGACATTGGAGTTTTTGAAGAAGAACATGGTAGCTAGGGGAGTGGGGGAGATTAAGGATTATTACATTAAAGGATGTGTTGTTGTGGGAACCGGTCTCGACAACATAGAGCTCGAGAAGGATGGCTTTGAAGCCAACAAGGGAAAGGGCGGATGCGGGAGAAGTAGAGACCGGTGAGGAGAGAACAACAATGAGGAGGTGGGAGTTAATAGAGAGGAAGGTGTCCTATAGCCAGTGATAGAGAAGGTTGGAGTGAGAGTGGAAAAGGGAGGTTGGGATGGTAGTAGAGGAGTAGAGAAGGGAGAGGGTGAGCATAGTGACGGATCTTGATAAAAGAAATTTGTAAGAATCAAAATAATATACTCAAAATTTATATAGTTAATCATTGTCACTAATATAACAAGAGTATATATAATTTATTATTAAAATATCTTTGTATGTTTCTCTTTAAAATAATTATAGCTTTAAAGTTGTATTTGATATAAAACTCATCTTAAAAGTTTCTCTATAATTTCATCTCTTCCCTCATGGGATATTCCCATATTTGAGAACATATTTTTTAAATAAGTTTCAAAGAATTAATATGAAACTTTTATCTATTTCAACAATTGGATTATTATTATTAGGCATTAAAAGAAATGAATGTATTATTTTATTCTTCACTAATATATTAAAAAAATTTAGACTAAAAACTAATTTATCAAAATCTAATCGAGAATCGAAAGAGTAATTACTAAAAGAAAAATATATGCTAAAAGGTGGTTATGAACAAACATATAGTACATAACTTTTCCTTCTATATTCATACAAAAATAAATCTACAAAAAACTCATGAGATGCAAAAAGTACTAAATATCAAACTATTTTACTACTAATAGACAGCAAAAAATTACCTTTTTTTTATATTCAAAAATGGGAGAGAACCGAAATGAAAGCACAGAGAATGAATTTGTATGTAGCTTTCTTTCTTTTTTCTCAAATTTAAAAGATATACTAGAAGATGAATACTGAAAAACTTAGAAGATAATGAAGAAGAAAAAGAAAAATATCTCAATACAAATTATTAATCTTATTAAACTTAATTTTATATTTTATAATAGATTAAAATTGAATATTATATTTTATAAAAGAAATAAAATTCTATATAAAAAATTTAAAAATTTATTTTAAAAAAATTAACATATACTCTTAAAAGCTCTCCCATCCTTCTAAGGTCCACCCCTGGGTGAGTAGTTGGAAGCAGTGAGAGAGAAGAAGATATCGTGGGAGTAGGAGGGAAAGATGGCAAAGAGGATGTTGATGTGGGAACAAGTCTTAGACACCAACTCCCACCAAAAATTAGCTCATAGTCATCTTCCAAACAAAATGGGTGAAATAAAATTATTTTAAATAAAATAAAGACCGAATCAAAAACAAAGATAAAAGTTAAGGAATCACGTTAAATAAACTCACAAATATTGAGAACAATATACCAATTAAACTAAATCTAACCTAATATATTAAAATTGGATTAGGTCAAGTTAAATCATCATACTAGATCGTCTAGTCACTTAACCTAACAAACATTCGTAAAAATAAAAACAGAGAAAATAAGTATACGTAGCTTGTAGTTTCTTTAATAAGATTAAAATGTTCATCCATAATATAAAATAATATATAAGTAGTTATAATATTATATAATTTTTTTATATACAATTTAAGTAATTCTTGCATGTCTAGTACTTAGCCAATGTATTAAATACTGATTTAATATGATAACTACTTTTGAAAATGATTTCAAAATATTATACCAACTAATTTATATTTTTAAGAAAAATAATTAATTTAATTGATGATATAAATTTTTCAATAATTTCTATTATTGCTTTAAAATTCTCGTTAATTTTGAATTCATCTTTTTTATTCAAAGTTAATTATCCTTCTCTTTATATTTAAGATATCAAAATAGACGAGTGTGACTCTTTTCCATAGAAATATAATAAAAAAATATGTCATTCTTCAATTCTTGTCTATATATTGTTGTGCCACTTCGGAGATTTTCCTTCCTATGTCGCACAATGAACCCCAACTGCAGCAAAATGAGAACCAGTTCTTTCGTCCAGAAGAAAGAAAAACTGGGAAATAATGAAACACTAGTTTTTGATTTTGAGGGCACTCTGTTACGACCAAATTCCTTATTCCCTTACTTCATGTTAGTTGCTTTTGAAGCTGGTGGGATACTAAGATCTGTTATCCTTTTTCTTTCATACCCTTTGGTCTGGCTGGTGGGTGAAGACCAACTTGGCTTAAACATCATGGTTTTCTTGTGCTTTTTTGGCATCAGAAAGGACACGTTCAGAGCAGGATCAGCTGTTCTGCCAAAGTTCTTCTTAGAAGACATAAGAGGTGAAGGAATTGAAGCTCTGATGTGTTATGAGAGAAAAGTGGCAACTACTCAGTTTCCTAGGATCATGGTCGAAAATTTCCTGAAAGACTATTTAGGTGTTGAGGCAGTCATGGCAAAAGAGTTGAAGTGTTTCAGTGGTTTCTTTATGGGAGTGTATGAGAACAAAAATCAAAATAAAGTCCCCTCATGTGAAGTTAATGGAGGCACCACAGGGAAAAACATCAACAACAGTGTTGATACGGTAGATAGAAACCATGTTGAGTTTATTGACCAACGACAACTTCACCAAGAATCCAAGGTTTGGTACTTTTTAAATATATAAAGCAGTCAAATCATTCATCTTATGTGTCTTTTGTGCTAAATAAAATTTTTTGAGGCAAAGAAAGACATGTGGAGTTTTGTTTAATCTAATGGATTACTTTTAACTATTTTTTTTATAATATAATGATCGATATATTTTTTTTTAATTTTAAGTGAAAATTAAAATTAATTTATTTTTAAAATTTTGATTTAATTTAGTTTTTTAATTTTAGAAACACTTGAATTTAATTTTTTAATTGAATGTTTTTAAATTTATTTTACATTTCAAACACATTTTTAATTAATATTAAAATAAAAATATTTCAAATGGTATAGTAAAAATATATTTAACCACATAATATATTTACAATGAGTATAAGCTAATTATTGTTTATTATCAAAAAGTGTTGTGAATGGATTATAGGAAAAAGAGTTGTAAAAGTATCTTTTCTGATTTCTTCTTCAGGAGGTTTGCATAACTGATGAGAAGAGAAATTGTGACATTCTTTCGAGAGAGAAGTATCCAAAGCCATTGATCTTCCATGACGGAAGATTGGCTTTCAGGCCAACACTTGCATCTTCTCTAGTGTTGTTCATTTGGTTACCCTTTGGACTATTTCTTTGCCTACTCAGATTTACAATAGGCATAACATTGCCCCTAAATGTGTCGGCTCCAATATTGGCCTTCACAGGAACAAGAACCACGTTTTCAAGACCCCAAAACACAAAGTCTTTAATCCAGAATGAAGAAAAGGAAAAGGGTATGCTCTATGTGTGCAATCACAAAACCCTGCTTGACCCACTTTACGTTTCAATTGTTCTAGGGAAACCTCTCTCTACAGTCACATACAGCCTAAGTAGATTAAGTGAAACAGTGTCCCCTATCAAAACTATAAGGCTAACACGGGACAGAGAGAAAGACAGAGAAAAAATGGACAAATTGCTTAGCCTAGGAAACCTTGTGGTGTGTCCTGAGGGAACAACTTGCAGGGAACCTTATCTGTTAAGGTTTAGTCCTTTGTTTGCTGAGATTACAGCGAACATTATTCCTGTGGCTATTGATGTTAAGGTTAGCATGTTTTATGGAACAACAGCAAGCGGGTATAAATGTTTAGACCCATTTTTCCACTTCTTGAATCCAAATCCTACATATACCATAAAATTTCTGGGGATGTTACCACAATCAGAAACGTGTCAAGGTGGTGGAAAATCAAAGATTGAAGTGGCCAATTTTGTGCAGAAGGAGATATGCAAATCTTTAGGGTTTGCATGCACCAACTTGACCAGGAAAGACAAGTATTTGGTCTTGGCAGGTAATGAAGGCATTAGTCCACGCAATAATTGCCACCACTAGCAAGATTCTATACTTGAATTTTTTATTGAGTTTTGTGTGCTATTTATTTGCTTTATCTTTCAATTATATGGATTTTTTATATTAAAAAAAATTAATATGTTTTAAAATATTAAAATCGGTACATTTTAAAGTTAAGTTAGAGAGACGACAGAAAAAATTGAACAGAGAATTCCAATTCAAGATTATATCGTCTAAGAATAAAGATTCTCGTTCTCTTCGGGAAGTCGCACGGTGAGGAGTTTTGCATTATAAATTTTTGTCTTTAAAGCGCAATTTGTAACATTATGCTATGTAGCTTACAGTTGTACAATACTTTCGTTCAACTAATGAATAAACAATTTGTGTACAACAATAATATAACTCATTATGTTATTGTTGATTGAAAATTTTACGATTAGTTTGAAAGTGTATTACGTGGAGTTATTGTTTAGTTTGGGTTTGCTTTCATTTTTTTTCGTTAAAGCTAAACTATAATCATCACTAATTCTATATAAAAGAATAATTTAGAAAATATAAAAGAGAAAAGATTTAAAAATACAGGATAAATAATTAATTTAGTATAATAAGTATTGATATATTTTTTTATGTAAACACATGTCACGTATTACTATGAATCATTTCAATTAAGTTCACACTCCAAAAGCAAATGAATCATCACATGAAAAATATCATTAAAAAAACAGAATACAAAAAAGATGAAGAGGCCAAACCAAACTATCATGTTTGTAAAAAGAAATGAAAAATTCCTATCAAAGAACTAAAGAACTCTAAAGATAGAAAATTGAAACTTGTTATGGAAGAAATCAAGAGCTATCGTAGAATGCCCGGTATTATACCACTTACCTTCTTTTGAAAATATTACTTAAACTCAATTCGTTCACAATCCATACACTTTCTCCATTTCTTCTAAGTTACCAAGGAACAATTTGTATAGAAGAAAAAGCTTTACATAAAAATATAAAATTACTTTCCAACCAAACACACCTATATCCAGCCAGTTGAGAATGTTCAATAGCTGGAACAACCCCTATGGTTTCTACATAGAACAGATTTTGCACCCCAAATAAGTAGGTAACCTCTTTATATTCACCATTTATAGCCCTGAACAAACCAACACATTACCAAGCTACGACTGCCACAAGTATAACCATATAGTGTTCATCTTAACCACCGGTAAGTTCTCTTTTTCGAGAACGAAAAATTTTAAGGTGGGAGAATGTAAGACCCGTGGAATTTAATTAATTAATTAATTAATTAATAAATGTGGGTAGTGGAAGCCTTTATGACATTAAATTATGATTAGTATGACGTGGAAAAGTACTAGCTCAAATGGTTGAGAGGTATGTCATTTATGTGTTATTTAATTATTATTGTTTTAATAGTATGATTGATCATGTTTATTATGAGATAGTGCTTGAATTGTATTAGTAAAAAACATGAATTAGCATGATGGTTTGGCATTTTCTTGGTATTGGCATGGTTATGAGTTCAAGCCTTGGAGAACCCAAATTAAACTTTATTTTTGCTAAATGGAGTTTTGACTTGAATTTGAAGGGTTAAGGGAAACCCTAGCTGGAGTAGCAACCAAGAAGGGCTAGAAAATGGACCATAATTAACCATTGAATGTAAATTATCCCATGCATTAAGCCATTTTTCGCTTTGGAACCATTAACTCAAAATTAAGAGCAATTAAAGAGAGAATAAGGGAGAGAGAGAAGGGTTTTTGAGCCTGCAATTGTTCTGTAACGATTGTGAGAGAATTCAGACTAGGAGTGGTGTGGAAGATTGACGTAGAGCAGCTGAATTTGGAGAGAAAGTCAAGGGAGACCATTGGTGGTTGAAAGGAACTCTCAAGTGTCAAAGTTTTAGGCAAAAGGATCCAGGTTAGGGGAGCTAGACTCCGTTGTTTTATTTGTATTGTTAATAATATGTGATGTATGGTAAATTGGATGCTTGTACACTGTTTAATTTCTTGAAATTCTGCGTTTCTAGAATTTTTTCAGAAACCGCTTGGCGGGTGATTAATCACCGCCAGGCAACACATCTGTTTTGGTTGGTTTTGGGTTCTTGGAGAAGGAACCGCCTGGTGGCACATTCCCGACCGCCAAGCGACACATAGAAAATCACCCAGTTTTCTCGGTTTGGATGAAGCGCCTGGCGGTGGCGAGTGACCTGCCAGGCGACGCGAGCCAAATTTGCTCCTTTTTTGTGTTTCGGGGTTCTAGGCTGAGTTTGATTGGTGGAAAAGCTGACTGTAGTTGTTAGTGAATGATTTTGATGTCAAATGTTTAACAATTCTAAGTGTTAGAAGGCACGATTGAATGGAACAGTGAAAATGTGATGTTAGGGTTTAACAATTGGGGTTTTGTTGTCCTAAGGAAAACTTGGTAGTTTAGTTGTTTCATAAAGAATGAATAAATGTGTTGAAATGGGTTTCGCAGGGCATGGAGAAATTTGGTGGTTCATGGAAATTGCAGGAACCGCCTAGCGGCACTATGATTACCGCCAGGCGCAGTATCAACATGCAGATTGGTGGGTTTGGGTGCTGAGCGTGGGCGAGAAACCAAATTGGGACGTGAGTGAGGATAATTGGGGACTTGAAAATGTAGATAGATGGGGCTTAACTGGAAACTGGTAGTATAAAAGAGGGGATTCGAACTTGTGAGGTTAAGGGAGAGAAAATATTGAAGATGGCTAAGTATTAAAGTGAAATGGAAAGTTTAAGGCAGAGACCTTCTTGGTACTTGATCTTATAGTATGAGTGGTGGTGCCCTTATGTTTTACTGAACGGCTAACACTAAATTAAGGTTGAAATGAGTAAGGCTTACCAAAATTGTGATGGAAAGAGAAATACCTTGATGTAGAGAGGATTTGGTAAACATGTACCATAGTTACTGGTTATAGGCTAAGATATGACAGTCAATGGTTGAGCACAAATGATTAGATATTTTAATTGGTGGGAAAGGAAATTCCTTTAGGAGAATAGGAGGATAACAAACTTTTAAGTCATGAAGCATATTGGTTGGCACCTAAGGGTACGAATATAATTATTTTGACCGAGATGATAGTGAATTCAAAAATCTGAATGCAGGTGGTTACATGATTAAAATGTCGGGACTGGATAATAATGTGTAAAACCAGTCAGTTGCGGGCTTTTGGTGTGGTGTCTGGCGGGCTTTGAGCCGCCAGGCGATAGCCACTAAAAAGGGGTGGACTGATGCAAGCGGCGCCTGGCGATGAAGGTGGTTCCGTCAGGCGATGTCGACAACATTGGAGGTTTTTGAGGTGCTTAGCACCTGGCGGTACGCGTCCCCCGCCAGGCGGTCTGGAAGCTGACAGCGCCTGGCGGTATGTCCTTGGCCAAGCGATTTGACTGTTGTAGCCTTGAGTGCTGGATTTCTGGATGCGTGATCTACAAAGTTCTTAGTGGTGCTTCAAAGGTGGGATTACTGGTGTTCCTTGAGTTGAGCTCAGAACGTATCCCTTGAGTTGAGCTCGGGATATGGGTAAGCACGTAGCATTCCTCGAGTTGAGCTCGGAATGACATCCCTCGAGTTGAGCTCGGAATGGCGGATGAACACGAGGAACCCTTGAGTTGAGCTCGGGTTAGCGAGTGTTGTTGGTGTGAGTACATTGCTGGTTGTGGCTAGTACGGATGGGTCTAGATGGATTGCCCTCCTCAGCAGATAGCTGACGAGTTTGGTAGTCTTCGGACGTTACGAACTATGTTCGTATTTGGGAACTCCACCTGTCGTTACGGTGTATGATCCTTAGCAATGGTTTCCCGCACGTGCTCTATCGGTTGTGGCTGATAGGTATCACAGCAGGTCATCTTGAAGTACTCTCTAGGAGATGTAGAACGCAAATATCATGGTTGTGGCCATGCGTGATAGAGTCAAAAGGAAAGAATTTCTATAATGTGATTGAGTGAGATCTATAATGTGATTTACATGTAATTAACATATGTATATGTGTTTTATATGTTTAATTTGTTAAGCTCACCCTATCTGCTTGTGTATGGAGATGATCGTGTGCGTGGTACACGGGAGCAGCTGATGTTGATGTAGGTGGTACTGGTGAGACTTAGCCACGGAGCGGGGATAGCATGGGATTCTTTTTAGTTATTATGTTTTGGAATCAAATTGTAAACTCTCATGAGACATTTTGTTTATTATATCAGTTTTCTAAACTATGGTTTTGGAATTATATTTGGCAGTAATAAAATTTTAAATTTTCCACGTTTTGGGAAATGAGGTATTATTAAATGAAAATATTTATTATTTCTTTATTTATTATTAAAACCGTAATATCTAGACGGGATGTTACAACAAACATCAAACTCAAACAGTAAGGAACATTGATTAACAGAACCTCAAAGCTTTGCATTATCCACTTGAAGAGAGAAAATAAATTGGGTGTTGTCCTAGTTGCAAGGAGAAGCCAAAATGTGGAAAGGAGCCTATTCTCCTAAAAAAATGAATGTTGTATACGAAAATCTTGGTTTGGGACATGGTCACATCAGACCCCCCTTCCTAAACCCTAGTTATTGTTGAAAGAAATTAAAAATTGCCATTGGTCTGAAATAAAAGTTGACCCAACATTAATGTTGACATGAAAATAAAGGTTAATGTGGCATAGATAATATGGCACTAACATGACACTCTTCTCTTTAGCCTAAAATTAATGTCCTAGCCCAAAAATGTTTCATAACAAAACCTAAAAATAATTTAGAAATGCAAATTAGACTAAGTAAATCCAAATTAATTAAAATCTGAAGTATTGACCCAATGAAAGCCAATAAATGAAAATGCACTAACAGTAGACCATTAAGCACTAAACACTCCTCGAGATGGATACAGAACGGTAAAAAAATAGGGAAAAATAATGGCTCATCACTTATTCTCAAAGGGGTGATGTTGATGTTCCATTTAATATGTAGTCTTCATTTGAGTTCATATTGATGAAATAGATTATGGTAATTACTAATTGCCTTTTTCAAGCTTTGTAGATATAGTCTCGGGATATACTAAATGTTATGCAATTGGTTTGTTCTGCTAAAAGTTTGATTCAAAAGCTGAGAGAGGATGGTTATCAAAATTTATTGAAAGGTGTGATATTGTTTTTGTGAACGTGACATTGATATTCCTGATTTCAATTCTACTTATGTTGCATGTCATGGTCGTTCTCGACATCTAAAAGATCATGTCACTATGGAACATAATTTTAGGGTGAATATAATTTTGGTTATAATGGATAAGTAGCTACAAGAATTAAATGACAGGTTTATTGACCTAACAATGGATCTTTTAACTCTAAGCAATGCTTTGGTGACTAAGGATACGTATAAAGTTTTTAACATTGAGGATATGCCCTCCTGTGAACAAATTTTATACTTTAAATTTTAGTGAGCAAGACAAGATTAGTTTAAAATTTTAACTTCAACATGTTATTGTTGATGCTCTTAACCATCTAAATTTAAAGAAGTTATCAACCATGATTGAAATTTGTTAATCTTTGACAAGAACGGGAAAGTTAAGGACGTTTACTTGATCGATTGTTTAATTCGTATTATTTTAACTCTTCCTATTTCTATATCTACAACATAAAAATCATTTTTGGCAATGAAGATTATCAAAACAAAATTGGGAATAAAATAGAATGATAATATGATTATTTACAATGAAAAATAAATAGTTAAAAATTTTACTTTTGATACAATTATTGATAAGTTCAAGAATATAAAGGAACGAAGGACAATCATTTACATATGTGTAATTTAATTATAAGTATATTAAATTATGTACTTATTTTTATTGCACTAGTAACCATAATTAAATATATAAATTTTGAAAGTATTATTTTGATTCTTTCAAAATTATTGGTTAAAATATCCTGTGAATATAATTGCATTGAATTTTACATAAAGAACACATCTTTCTTCATGGAGTTTTCAGATGAAGAACATGTATTCTTAATAGGTTAAATTATTCATTTGGTCTCAATTTTCGTAAGTAAATTTTAATTTGGTCCCTCAATTTTTAAAAGTGTTAACTAGGTCCCTAATTTTGATATTTTGTTTTAATGAAGCCCTTTCCATTAAAATGGCAGAAACGACGTTAAGAGCACAGTGACGTGGAGATATGAGACTGAAACGTGTCATTTACATTGATGAAGGATTATCTTGTTTTCTTTTAGAGTTATGAATATGGTGAAGTTGTTTAAGAAAGCTTTTTGAAATTTCCCACTGGACATTAAGATAGCAAGCTATCTAGATGTGAAGGTTCATTTCTCAAGCTCATGAAGGGAAGAAGAGAGTTGGATTCAAGCTTAAACTCACACGGCATTAACAATACTTAAAGAACCAAAATGAAAGAAGAAACTTTAAAAATGGAAAGCATAGAAGATGAAGCATGGAAGAAGCACGTCACTCATAGGGGAGGATCTAAGCCAACCAAGCCCTAGAGATGAGTGATGGTGTCGCCACTTGCAAGCAAGATAAGGCAAAGGTGAGTTCACTTCTAGGAAGGAGAGCTCACAAAAATTTAATGGTTGAAACACAATAGTTTAGAAACAAAATGATCAACCCTTTTACAAGACAAGGAGCACCCTTTAAATAGGAGTTCATAGGGGTCCTTTAGCAAATACAAAAACATGAAAAAGGATT
>Ga0214545_1004801_pt1 | contig 25037 bp, 14 predicted proteins | sample CNSS4metaG_FD_160064 | JGI IMG/M metagenome (GOLD analysis project Ga0214545, IMG submission 160064) | Root nodule microbial communities from cowpea collected in UCLA plant growth center, Los Angeles, California, USA - CNSS4 | ecosystem: Host-associated > Plants > Roots > Nodule | place: USA...
TCGCCGCCGGAAGTGAAACTGGGTATATGGCACCGGTTTTGAAATAACCGAGGCATAAAAGTGGATATAAGGCTTCGGGTGATAACCGAGGCCAAAAGGAGTACATTTTGGCCTCGCCCCAATATGCCTCAGTTCCAGACCCGAGGCAAAATGCGAAAAATAACCGGGGCAGAAAGCCCTTACTGCACTGGTGATAATAACAACAATTCTCTTTAACTTATGGTTACTTTCTCTTAACAATAATTTAACTTTTTTTTTGTTTATTTTTTTTAATGTGCTTGTCTAATTTGTTTGGTTAGTGTTATTATACAAATTTTTTTCAATCGAGAAGATACAACACCAATAAAATATCAGTCCAACTCACATATAAGGGATTGCAACACTCTTAACCCAAAACCTTAAGGTATGAGTTTATGGATCTTCATCATTATATGATGCTCAAATTTTTTATTTTTACTTAATATGAGACTTAAATTCGCACTTGGAGTCCTAATAATCACTCCCTCAAGTGTGAATCCCTTTACATTGGTACTTCCCCCTAGAGCTTAACCCATGAGTACTCCTTATTTTGTACCGCCATTTATCTTAATGGGACATGCTTACCTGACTCGTTGTCAAGAGACTTTCGATACAGAGACTCGTTTATGTCGTCACCACACCAACCTTTGACTCTAATATGACATGTCGGGTCTTTCAAGAGGGAATCATCTGGGAGATAAACGCCAATGATACATGAACTCAACCTGCACATAAAGAATAAAGAATTGACATCACTCTTAAACCTTTGGTCCACCCTGATTTAATTAAAGAAAATAAAATATGTAGTTTTATTTATGGGCTCTCAGCCCATTATGCAATTTAAAATATACAACTCTTGCATAAGATTAGTTATGTGAGAAAATAATGTGAGGAGACAAGGAGAGATAAAAGTTGTGAGTGTAGGGAAGCTAAAAATAGTCTGAGGAGACAAAGAGACAAAAGTTGTGAGTATAGAGAAAGCTAAAAGGTTTTATGTCTCATCTCGTATATTGAGATTTCTTCTGCTGTTGTTTCTTTAAAGTACTCATTGGGGATTGTTATCTATCTTATTGGCGAAGAGAATAATGTTTAATGTTTTGTTGATCCTTGGAAACTCCAATCCAAGAGAGCCTGTGATGTACTCATTAATTATTATGAGTGAAAGATTTTAGTGAATTAGATCTCATGGATTTTTCTCCATATTGAGATTTTTATAGGTTAAAAAGTTGTAATGTTCGTTGGTTCCTCCCTTATTTTTTTAATACATTTTATTATTTTACATATTATTTATTTTGAAAAATATTTGATATGAATTTTACTTCTGTTTGTTCATTTGTTAATTTTTTAGATCTTTCCAACAAAATATATATATATATATATATATATATATATATATATATATATATATATATATATATATATAAAATTTATAAAAAAAAAAAAATATATATATATATATAATATGGTAAAATCAAGCGAAATATATATAATGAGGAATATCGAGAGTTAGTGGAAACGTCATCTAGAGTTTTAGTAACCGTTTGATTTTCAAGGAATGATTTATCCTTAAAATTCCGCATTCTTGAATTTGAGATTTGTTGCAAAGAGAGAAATCTCTTCTTACCGTCACATATTAATATGAGTTGTTTTTTTTTTCACACTCTTTTACACTTAAAACTGTATATTTTGAATAGGGAGTTTGTAGTAATACACATTTATTAGTAGTTTAATAACAACTAATTTTAGTGGTCTAGTAAATTTTTTTTTCCTATGATCTAATATCAATTTATAATTTTAGTTTGTTTAATTGACTCCAAAGACTAACTTAATATTTATTCATTGTCGTTTAAATAAAATACCAAGTGGTTGTTTTGTAACTTGCTGCTTTTAGAAAGAATAAATTCTTAGGAGTTATAATTTCTCTTTTGTTGTTTTCAATTAATTGAAGTACAATTAATGAGTAGTTCACCTACAACATCACTATGAGAGCGACCGTCATAATAAATCTAGGTTTTATTTGGCAAGCCTTTTCAATTCATTTTTAATTTCTCTAGCTGAAAATCTTTTTTAATTGGTATACAAATTTCTTTCAGCAGTTTTTTTTTTTAAACATTAGATTCTAATTTTTTATATTTATTTCTTTATTATCCTTGTAATAATACTTATTAAATTATCGTTTTATTCATTTTAAAAAGGGTAATACTTTTATTATAACTTACTGTACACAAGTCAACATAGTTAGAGAGTGATGTTTGGTTTTTATGGTATTTTTATTTGAAAATAATTAAAAATATGTTAAGATAGTGCATAAGATTAATAATAAAGTAATACAAAAAATATAATAATTAAAACTGAATAATATAATTTAAATAATTGATTTATGAATAAAATTTAAAATTGAATTTAGATGAGTCAAGTTTTGTCATTTTATATTTATCAGTCACTTAGAAAGCTTTATTAAATGATTATAGTTTAACATTTTTTAATTTCCAACAATTCGTTTTACAAATTTTTATTAAGTTTTTCGATTTGAACTACTTTTGCCAAAATTCACTGTATGCGTTATGTGCCAATAGGCATATTAAAAATGTTATTTTAGAGTTTCTAAAGAAAAACTAAAAGTTTTAGTTATGGTGGGTAGTTTTTTAGTTTATGAGAGTTTCATTAAAAATTTTACATTGGTCATATATTGCACAAAATAATAAATATAAGTGGATCTAAATTTTATGTTATTTAACCAATTTATTGAATTTTAGTTCATATTAAATTCTCTATTTTAATATGAGTCATTTCTAATATATTACCAAAGCATAATATAGAGAGTTACTAATTGTATAAATTGAAAATTCACATCACGTAAAAATTAGATCAAATAATGTATAAAAATAATATGTAACTGAAAAAAAAAATCTTATTGTATTGAATTAATTTAATGAAACTGAATCAAGTTTAATTTTGACCACATTATTATATTATCAAGACATTAATAATTATTTTAATTAAAATTTAACATCTTCTATAATCATTGATTGTGATAGATAAATTGTGTCGCATTGTGACAAAAATGATTTTAGAATAATTTCATAATTATCGAGAAAAGACCAACAAAATAATACGAAAATTTGGTCAGTCGGTGACATCGCATTTTACAAACTTAGAAGTCGTATATTCGATTTCTGTTAAATGATTTGATATCTCACAACCATCAATTTTTAAATTCTTTATTTGTCTTGTATCTCCTCCAAAAATAATTTCTTGTGACCTTTGGCCTATATTTTACCTTTCTCCCTAGTAGACTCTTGTTTGTTTCCTTTTTCTTTTTCATGTGTGTAATTACAGTTGCAACTTTTGGGCACATCCTTGGCAAAATATTAAAACACTTAGGAAAAATTGAAACTAGTTTAAGATCGCAAAGTCGGCGTTTTCCGTTACGAATCCTTGTCGGGGGCATCATTGCGGTGTTGAGTGGGGACCCATTTTGGGACATTGACTCAAAATAACCACTGAGGACTCTCAAGGGTAACAAACACAAGTGTTGACGTTTTCAAAAAGCCTTTCTCGTATATGTGTTTAATGTTTTCCCCCCTTCCTGCGTAACGGCGTTATTTGCCGTCGTTTAGCTATAAATAAAGCCTCCAACTTCCTTCTTCACATTACATTCATTCAATTCAACGTTCTCTCTCTCTCTCTCTCTCTCACTCTTTCTCTCTCTGAGACCAGCGACAATAACCCTGCCCTTTGCTTTTATATTAATGGTTGCGTGAAGCAGAAGTTTGGAATAATAGTCGTTGTGTTCTCTACTCTCTAGCTTGCTACCTTCTTGGAGATTTGGTAATTATTGCAAACCCGTCACGTTTCTAACTTAGTGTTTCTCGAAATGGGGAAGAAAACAGAGGTCGGAGATCACAAGGAGACAGCCAAAGTCGAAGCTGTTCTTGAGCTTCTCAGAAAACAAACCCCTCTTACTGTGAAGCAGGTTTTTTTTCTTCTTCCTTAAACTTTTTTGGTACTCACTCATAGGTTTTGTTTCTTAACGTGATTCGAGGATGACTTAAATTGTGGTTATTTTGTTCCTGCTGTTGTTATTGTGTAGGAGAAGTTTTGCAACTACGCTTGTGTGAAACGGTTCTTGAAAGCAAAAGGGGATAGTGTGAAAAAAGCTTCGAAGCAACTCAAGGCTTGTCTTGCCTGGAGAGAGAGTGTGATCACTGGTATATTCCACAACAAGTTTTTTCTTCTTTCTCCTTCCCCACTTCATCTCCTTAATTCCTTTTTCTTGCAAAAGCTTTTTCCCGTTGCGAAAACAAGCCGACTTCTCTTTTTGTTTTCTCTCGCCAAAGAATCTTGCTTTTCCCTTCTATTCAACCAAACAGACGTTAAAGTGAAACGCACCCCACTCTAGTAATCATTAGGTCACTCTTTTTCTTTCCTTCTCCGTATACCCCCCAAATAACACACAAAAAATTATTACTATTAGTACTTGTATTTTATTCAATTAAACGTTTGGTTTTCTTATTTATTTTTGTTGAAACTTTGAATGTAAATACTGTTTTTCATTGATGGGACTTTTGAAAACAGATCACTTGATAGCGGATGATTTCTCAGCAGAACTGGCTGATGGGTTGGCCTATGTGGCTGGTCACGATGACGAATCCAGACCTGTCATGGTAATTTCGTTACCCTTTTCTTCATTTCGGACTTTGGGTTTCTGCCTTATTTTTTATATTATTATTTTATTTGGTTGCTTGAAATAAAACTTGTGATTTGAATTGGGGTGATAACAGATTTTTCGTTTGAAGCAAGACTATCAAAAGTTGCATTCCCAGAAAATGTAAGTTACCAGACTCGAGATAAGAGTTTTTCAACCCTTTCACAATTTCATTTGTGGTATTGATTATTATATATAGCCGAAGGAAATAGATAAAGTAATGCTATTGTTATTTATTTTTTATTTTTAAATCTTGAAGGTTCACTCGTTTGATGGCCTTTACAATGGAGGTGGCTATTTCGACGATGCCAAAAAACGTAGAGCAATTTGTGATGCTTTTTGACGCAAGTAAGTGGGGATGGTTGCATTAGCCATATTGAAGCAATTATTGATAAAGAAACAAAAGAAGTAAACAGAAAAGATTGAGGGATCAGAACAATAAATGAGAGGGCAGGGATGATATGGAACTCTGTTGGGATCACCGGCAGGGCCTGAGGGGCTCACAGAAAGTGTCCGGAGTGCCCCTGGGGTGTCTCAGACTATAGCCTTACAATTAGTAGCCATGTTAGAAAGGGTATTATTGGGAATTGGAGTCATTATTGATATTCTCTACCCGAATTGGTCCATTTCAATCTTTAATGCTTCCTTAAATTATGCTATAGCAGAGGAACAACCCATGATTCTACTTTTTAGCTTTTGCCAGTACCCCTTTTTCTTTTTTTTTTTTTTTTTCTCACCCCAAACCCAAGAATTTTATAATAAACTGTGATCACATTTTTTTAAACATCCTCAAGGAAACATGTAATAAAATTAACACGGGGTTGTTTATTTTGTTGTTGCAGGCTTTTACAGATCAGCATCTGCTTTCATGAACCAATTGCTACCAGCGCTGAAAATTGTGGCGGAGTACTACCCAGGAAGGCTATGCAAAGCCTTTGTCATAGACCCTCCCTCGCTTTTCGCTTACTTGTGGAAGGTAACCACAATTCAAAATCCTCACGTACCTAGTTTTGGTAGTCTACCATGTACTGTTTTCCAAGTGCCAGTTAAACTCAAACACTGTTGCAGCACATTTTAGTGTAGTCTCCTTCTGATGTGTGTTGGTTGGGTATGTAATGCACCCTTTCTGGCATCATCATACCCTCAGATCATGCATGTTCTACTTTCTTTGACCACCACCAATGAATGGACCACTTCCCCCGATTTTTTGGTGGTCCACCCACTACCCCATGCCATACCATATCCAAACCCACTCCTTAACTAAATGAAAAATGTACCCCATGCACAAAAAGTACCGTCTTTCCCGTTACTGTTCACCATTATATATCATAAATTCAAACGCAACAATACACCACAATACCATATACCTCGGCTACGTGTCATATCCTATTCAAATTGAAAACCCAAACCTATTTTAGTTGTCTCCGTTAGATTCATAGGGTACGAGGGAACACTATACGTGGTTTTTGCTAGGATTGAAAAAGACGTATCCCACTTATTTCTAGTTTTGTACCCTATCGATTTAAATTAATATCAATATTTAAATTACAGAATAGCAACTATCGTGTGTGTTGTGTTGATGTTGGGTGCACTGAACTGCAGGGTGTTAGGCCGTTCGTGGAGCTATCATCGTGGACCACGGTGGTGTCATCGTTGGATTTCGAAGAATCGTTGGACTTCAACGACTTCGCGGCCTACCCGCGAGCCTCGTCCCTCCGATTCGATGCCTCCAGCGTGAAATCAACGGCGAAGATAGGCTCCTGCTCCTCGTCGCGCTTCTCGTTCACCGTCTCTCACCACCTGGACTCCTTGAAGCCCTGGTACCTGAGCCTGACCGACACGTCAGCATCGAAAGTGGGACCCACGAGTCCATCGCCCGCGCTAATCTCGCCGCTAAACGCGCGCTCGCTCTCGTTCGCCTCGCCCGTCGCCAGGACCCCCCGCGGCCCCCCGGCTACAAGGAAGGGCCTCTTCCCCTCCACCCCGCTGCCGCAGCGCGTGACGGCGCCGCCGCGGACCTCGTTCCTGCAGTCGCCGGCGACGTTTTTCCGGCGAGAGAGCCACGTTAGCGTGAAGGGAGAGAGGTGCCGAGAATCGTTCTTGCCCTATGTGAAGTTCTACCGAAGACCGTACGACGAAATGGTTTACAGGTCGAAGATGCGGCCCCCACTGGGTGGCCTGATCTCCATTGTTTCCCCTCACATCAGAAGACGTCACGTTTCCGTTTCTCAGCGTTTCTAATATTTTAATCCTAAAAATCTAAATAGCACTACACCGCAATCAACCCCTCTAATTTACCACTGCCATTCCCCCTTCACCCGAGTACATAGTATTAGTATATTTGAATGTATTAATTAGTATTATTACCACCATTGAGTAGACATTGATTCGATTTTTGATCCTGAATTTCAATTTTCAAGTTCCCTCGTGCGTCAACAATCTACGCACCTGGTGTTACTAACCAACCACGTTAGAATTTAGCGTTTAAAGAGATGAATTAAAAGAATAAAAAACGACGACGTGCGAGGCGGGGTGTGAAACGGCGTGCCTGATATATGTTTAATTTGCATGGGAAGAAGGTAGCGTGGTCGAAACGGCGAACACTGAAGTGCAGGTGGGTCGGAAACAGTAATGGTAGTAGTGGTAATGGAATGAATGGGAAAGCGTTGAAAATTAGAAGACTTATGAAGGGTATTTTATTATTTAGTAGAATTGAATATTGAGGGAATCATTTTGTGTGTAGAAACTTGGGTTGGACTTTGTTTGTTTATAATGAATAAAAGGAGGAAGGAGTTTGAAAAGTTTTTGATGACAGTGTACGGTGAGTTTGTATTTTGTTGGCGGTTTGCAATAATATGTGTTGAGTTGGGTTGTACGAAGGATGAGAGTTGGTGGGAATATGTGTGGGGTTTGGTGGTGGTGTGAGTGAGAAGTCAAAACTTGATTAGAAGGAGTAGTGTAGTGTAGGAGTGAGTGAGGTTGGTCACAGGTTCCATTTCCAGGTGCAGCACATGAGTGGTGTTTGAGTGATGGAGAAAACCAAAATGCAGCATTTAATGCATGCAGGTGTTGAGGGGGGAAGGGCTACGACCTAGCTACATCCTAGCTGGTGCTGTTGCTTCAGAGCTAAAGGAAGAACTGATGGTGTATGTGGGGTTGTCGACGATCAATTCGTAGCTTCAGGCGTTGGACAAACACATTCTAAACGAATTTTAACTTAATTCCTTCATTAACTTTCTTTGTTTAAACCTTTTAACTAATTTTCATAACATAACACTTTATCGTATTTAAATATATATTTTACAACTTTTTCTTATTCATAATAACAAATAACGTTACGTTAGATATATGTATTGACATTTCAATTATATAGACACTAGAAAAGTCCATCAATTACTTCTTATCATATACAAATTTATTAAGAAAATAAAATAAAATAAAAAAATACATAGTATAAAGGATTACATCAAACCAACCAATGATAAAAATTATACTTCACTGAACATAAACAAATTATATTTATTATTCATGAAAAATTATATTTATTAGCTAATTTATCATTAAAAAATAATTTTGTTCACGAAAAACTTTGAATTGCATATCTTTACAATAATGTAAGCATTGACACCCTCTTCTCTAACATTAGAAACAATATGTTTATATAAAAAATCATGATTGATTAAGGAATAATCACTCTCTGACCAAAGCTTCTAAAAGTCTCTCATCCTAGCACATTCCAAATAATAAATGACCCCATAAACTTAACATAAATAAAGGTTTTTGTACTCTAAAAAAAAAACTGAAAAACTACCTACACATTTATCCCTTCTTTTAAATATACCATCACATGAAACTAAAGAAGGACAATCCCTAACTACACCATCAATATTCACCTTGTGATGAAACTTATCATAACATAGATGAAACCATCATATCTTCCTAATTCGAATATTGAAAATTTTCAGCACAAAAAAAATCAGAGATAATATTATTCTTATGTTTTTTAGATTTATTATCAATTACACATATAGTTGTATAAATAAAATTATGAGACATATGCTTTTTAAAGTATGAATCATTTATCGACAAATTAATTAAAATACATTGTTTGTGTCAATGATAATAATATATTACATTTTTAATAATGTACTTTTCACGAGAGAAAAATAATGTTGTGTTTTTTTTAGAAATAAGAAGACAAAAAATAACTATAGAAAAACGTGTTTTTATTACACTTTTACTCATTTTTATTATATATATATATATATATATATATATATATATATATATATATATATAAATTATTGTAATAAGTTGAATTACATAACTTTTACTTTTATATTTTTCATTTATTTTCACTCAAGCTAATCAAAAAATTAACTTTTATTTATCTTAGGGTTTAATATGTATGTAGTCCCTCAAGTTTCAGTGAATTTTGAAATTAGTCCCCCTTCAAAATTTTATACCAATTTAGTTTTTCATTTTTAGAAATGCATGAATTTAGTCATTCTTACTAAATTTTATTAAGTTTATTTGACATTTTAAACGTATTTTATGATAATATTTAAGTTAACATTGAAGCGAAAATGTGACAAACGATATAAATAATTCAAATACTATAATGAAATACGCTTGAAATGTCACATAAACTTAACAAAATTTAGTTAAAAAGACTAAATTCACGCATTTTTAAAATAAAAGAGTAAATTAATCAAATTTTTTAAAGATGGACTAATTCCAAATTTCACTTAAACTAACAAATACATATTTAACCCTTTATTTTTTTTTTCAACTTACTTATTATGTTGGATTATTATTAAATTGTCTTAAAAGTAACTTGTTCAATGGTAATCATTACAGATGGGATAATAACTCTTATAATTGATTATCATATCTAGATTATCACAGCAACTTTGACAATATTTATTTTAATTTAAAATAAAAATATATATATATATATATATATATATATATATATATATATATTTTTTGTATTAAATTTACGTCTCGTTCTGAACTTCACTAAAAAAATTGTTCCTCAAAATATTTATAAAATATTTTGAAAAAAATCAAACAAAAGGAAAAAAAATTAACATTTAAAAAACAATGCATCAAATAATAATAAAAATTTATAATTAAACATATTTTAAAATAGAATACAGAATAAAATGAGTGCGACTCATATAAAACATAAAGATAAAAAAGTTTTGTACTGAAAAAAGTTATTTATTATTTACATATACATTTATATTTTGGATCATACTAGTAAATACAAATTTAAATTATATTCACATGCACATATTTATTTATTATCTGTGACCAAAACAATTATTTATACTTTTGGAAATGAATTATTTTATTTAAGTTGATTTTAAAATGAACACTTCAAAAACTAGTACACTTAGATTTAATTTTTCTGCTGATTTCTATTTCTGCCAAAAGAATATGAAAAGTTATTCTGTTGTAATTTTGGAGAATGTTAAAGTATTTAAGATTCTCATAGGTGTTCTCAGAAATAGTTTACTAAATATTTTGTCTGTTTTTGAGGCATAAAATGAAAGAATTAAAAAAGTGATAGAGGTTGTTGGTAAGTATTGGGAGAAGCGGAAGGAAAATGAATAGATACGGTGTCGTATATTGGGGATTGGAGTTGATTGTCCGTTAGCAAGTGTCGTTTAGGTATCAAGGTTTCTGTTACTCGAAGTGAGATGATGTTAGCAAAATGAGGCGTTTTTGGTCACAACACAACGCTTTCACCTTTCACATCTTCCTAATCTCCTATTTGTAGTTTAGCCCGAGATTCTGCGTCATTGTCTCTGTCCTTCTCTACTGCCACTCCCCTATTCCATTTCTATATTGCTTTTTCTACCTTTTTCTTTATTCATTCTCGTTTATTATTTAACAATTAAATTCAAAATCAATAATACTTCATATTTTAAATAATATTATTCTAACATACTTCAAGTCAGAATAGAATGTATTCTTTTCATATATAAAAGTAATATTTCTCTTATTAAATAAATGATATAACTCTCAACTAAGATCATGAGCTCTTGTAGAACCCAACATCGTCTCATATTACCTAATCCATATTTTAGGCCCAAATTATCAGAATAATTTCTTCCTCCACCTTCAAAATTTTTTATTGCATCCGGTGCATATTTTATTTCGATATGTATAATTTAAAATATAATTTTGTATATTTCGGTTTATGCATTTCAAAATATAAAATAAAAATACATTTTAAATCGTACAATTTAAAATATATTTGTATTTTATTTGCACAGTTTAAAATATAATTTTTATTTTATTTTATATTGTGTATTTAAAATATAATAAATTATATTTTGAATTATACTGTGATGTAAAATAAAATAAAATAAAATATATATTTTAAATTATACAATTTAACAAAAAAAGCTGTTAGATTTTTTATTGGGCTGGGCTAGAGTCTACAGACACTACGAATTGGCCCAATGTCGTTTTTTTAGTTTAATTATTTATTTGACCTTTAATCATGTAACATTGGTATTTACTATCATGTAACATTGGTATTTTCAATCTTTATGTGATCTCACTGAGAAACCGTCTAAATCTGAAATCTTATTTGACATATTAATGTTTAATTACTTTTACTATAGCTTAGATCATAACCATATTTACAATGTCAGAGGTTTTTTTTTTTTTTTATTAGTCTTTCCTTTTTGTTTGATTGTGTAGTTCTACTCTTTCATTTGCTTTAAGGTGAATCCGGTGTAGTGTATGTATAAAACTATTTCAAACGTGCAAATGGATTATCTTTGAATACGGTCTATATATGGTATTAAATAATAAGTGTTTGCTTTTAGTATGTCTTGCTTTAAAGAAACACTCTAATCGTATAAATTAGCCATACGAGAAAGTAATGAAAGGGAATTTTTTATTCAAATTCAAATTCTTATATAAGAATTCTTTGTTACTTATTTCTTGGGACTAATTGTATGTCCACCATAAATGGTGGCTTCACGACCAATTCATTAGGAGTAGTACTAAATAATCTTGAGTAATGGATTAAATAAAAAAATGTTTTTTTCATAATAGGGACCATCACCAAAATTCATTGAATGGAAAGAATCAAAGCCTTTTTTTTTTTTTCTGATGACTTATTCTCTTATTGTTTTGTTGAGAAACTAGAAAGAAATGGATTTATACAGATGTAATTGAAATTTTTGAATTTAATAATGTTTAGGGAAGTTGAAAGTCAAAGTTTAAATTTTGAAGTTAGGTTTGTCTAGCCGGCTCGACTACAACTCAGATATTATGCATTCTGTCATGATGTGATATCCACCTGTAACCATATGTCACAGTTCTCTTACTCTCAGTTTCACAATCATCTTCTTCCGAGGAATTTCTATTCAATTTTTTTAATTTAGGTCAATGGTTTGGGTTACATGTCTTCTACTGGATTAATAAAACAATGAAAAGGTAAATAACTGATATTACTGATCTATTGTAAAGCAACTTTATAACAATAATATAATTGAGAAAATAATGATATGGTGATGGAGAGATATAAAATAGTTCATTTGTAGAGTTTGAAAGAAACAACTTAGAAGTGAGTTATATTTTTGTAAAGTCAATTGAATATTCAGTCTTATAAATTGAGCCAGTAAGATATCAATTCAACTAACAGTTCATGGAATGATACCGGGATTAAAATAATAATATATACAAAGCAAGCAAAAGTGGTTACTTGTTCAAATCCTTACTGTATCGTCTTTTTTTTTTCGGTTCAGGTATCATTTGTTAGATTTACAGAGAAAATTTTAGTGAAAAGATACAACATCGAGAGTTTAATCATATAAGACATTAACACCACTGTCAACCCAAAACTTAAAAATAATAGATTTATAGATTTTTATCATTATATAATGCTTTAATTCTTCATTTCTAGTCAATGTAAAATTTAGATTTATACTTAAATTTTTAACAAAGTTGTCTTTCAATTTTTTTTTACGAGGAAAATAAAGAGAAAGAAAAAAAAATGTAGAAAATAAGCTAAAAATAAGAAAAAAAATAACTAAATTAATTATAGGTCGTTAGTAGCTTTAAAACAAAATGTAAAAAAAAAATGAAAGGAAGTTATTAATAATCTTAAAAAATTGAAACTCAAACTTGACGGGGTTTATTCAGAAAGACCAACCCATATCATCAAAGATATGCACGCAAAGGATCTCATCATACTCTTTTGTTTCACTGTTAAAGTAAAGCAATCAAATTAATCAATTATTCTTGCTGTGAACGCAAGGAAATAACAGTTTGTTGAAAATCAAACTGCGATGTTCTCTGCTTTAAACTCAAGTCTTTTTTCTTTAGCAATGCAAATTAAATCAAGCTAAACACGAACTTCATTCCCGAAGCTTACTTACTGAAATGTTTATTATGCAAGAGAAATGCCAACAAAGAGATTCCTTAAACACATTCTTTACAATACATTTTTTATTATTGACTAAAATTTATTATTATTATTATTATTATTATTATTATATATATATATATATAAATTATAAATTTCAATAGAAAGTTCCACATTTTTCGTTCAGGTGTGTGTGTACAATTTGAATGATAATTTCAAAATATTTTACTTGATTCTCTTATACTTTTTTATGATGCTCAATAAAACCACTAGTACAAAAAAAGCTTATTACATCGGTTATTTTGGGCCTATTACATCGGTTTTCTCACCGATGTAGTAGTTTCCGATGTAGTAAGTGTTTGATATATTACATCGATCCTTGGAACCGCTGTAATATATTACATCAGAAGCGGCAGCAGCGGAAAGCGGCAGCGGCGAAAAACCAACGGCAACAGCAATAAACCCTAAACCCTCAACGACGCGGTGGTGCGATGGAACGACGGCAGCGCGAAGGGGCACGATTCAGAGCGCGATTCGGAGCTCGACTAACGACGGAGGAACTCCCAAGCAGCGGCGTCGTTGTTCGAATAGCAAAGAGCGGCTCCGTGAATGGTGGCGCGATTCGCGAAGGTCGAGGAGCAGTTGCGTTGAACGAAGAGCGGCAGCACGAAGAGGGTCTGTGCGGAGGAGAGGAGTGGTTGCGCGGAGGAGCGCCTGCGTGGAGGAGTGGCTGCGTGGAGGAGCGGTCGCGCGAGGAGAACCTGCGGTGTTGTGCGGTGGCCGTGCGGGGCTGGTGTGGAGCGCCTGCGCGGAGGAGTGGTTGCGTGGAGGAGCGGTCGCGCGAGGAGAACCTGCGATGTTATGCGGTGGTCGTGCGGTGCTGGTGTGGTGTGGTGTGGTGTGGTGTGATGGTTGGGAACGAAGAGCGAAGAGAATGCAAAGAGAATGAAGAAAGCACGAAGACGAAAAGGAGAAATGAGGGGGAAAACCCTACTGAGAAAAATAAGGCGTACTACATCGGTTAAATAGGGGAACCGATGTAATATAACTGCTCTGTGTAGAAAACCTATTTTTTTTTAATTTTTTTTTAAAAAATGGGTATTACATCGGGTGTGTTGGGGAACCGATGTAATATAGTTTGCAGAAATTTCAAAAATGTCACCGCGCACTATACTACATTGTTTTTCATGTAACTGATGTAATATCTTGTTGTAATATACCATTTCTGCACTAGTAAACTTTTAAATGATACACTAAGTTTTGTGTTATTCAATTAGAATAAATACTTTTTTTTTTTTGTTAAACAGGAATGTCAAATTTGTTTATATTTAATTGGGATTTTTTAGAATTTATGAAAATTTTCTTGGTACTCAAAAGTATATAAATTTCAATAAATTCAATGTAACTTTTTGGTAAAGATGTATAAATACTATATTTATCAAACATACTCACCTAAACCATATATAAAAGACTTTTCTTTCTAATATGTCTTAGTTAAAGGTGGTAAAAACATTCATTTGTTATAATGAATTTGCTTTCTTACTTGGTAATTTTCTTTGCTGAGAATGCCATTATAGTATATTTCAAAATTAAACCAATAAACGGATCTTCATTTTCAATACTACTACATAACAAATATATAAAGACCGAAGAATAATATAACAAGTCTTGTACAAACTAGGATAATTAATACTTTTTTTAAGGACGACAAATTCTAATAGTATTTAATTAAGATATTATTGAATTTTTTCATTAATATTCAAAAGTGTATATTGGTTTCGATGAATCAACTGCTTAAAAAGTTTTTAATGGATTTCATCTGATTTTTTAATACAATGTATCAATACTGTATTCATCAAACAATTTTATCTAAACTATTGAGGCTTCTTTCAATTATTTTTCTATTGGTTGTGCCACTTTGCTTTTTCTACTATCATACGAAATCGGGGGTAAAAATTAATGTACAGTACTTGGTTATTTTCTTTGAAAAATATTATTGTAATGAATCTTAAATTTGAATAAAAAAATTATTTTCAATATTACTAAACAAAGGTTATAAAACGATTTAAGTTTATATTTAGCCAGGTATCTTTTTTTTGTTGACTCTTGTCATTTTTCATGTTTTCTAAAAGTCAACGGATTTGTTCTTATAAATCTATACATTCTTTCAAACATTTTAAAATCTCAATCCATTCCTTTGATAGCTAATAGGAAAGTCACTTTTCGTATCTGAATTGTCATTTATGCAACATACCTTTTCAATTAGAATAAAACAATACAATTTGAATAAAAAACCATAGTTGTAATTAAATAATTGTCTTTTAAATTTAAATAAAACAATTCAATACTTCAATGCAAAGAATACAGCTTTTCTAAAAAAATGAACTCGGTATTCTGAAAGTTCAACGTGAATAAAATAGGATACTTCAAAATTCATGGTTACCATGGGACCTAAAATATGGTAGTATAAATGTAACATGGCTGTCGTATGATATATTATATACCCAAACGAACTGTGCTGTGGACAACATGATCATGAGATCAAGGTTTGATAAAGCAGTTCCAATGATTGTTCAAAGTCTCATTGTATTCATTTTTCTGAGATTGAACTCCATTAATAGTTTGCCTCACCCTTTAGACCCTCTCTCCCCAGTTGAAATCAACAAAACAAGGGACATAGTTGAAGGGTCTTACCTTGGTGCTATTCCTAACCTGACCTATCATTTCGTGGATGTGGAAGAACCAGACAAAGAACATGTCCTAGAGTGGTTATCTTCAAATACAAAAGACATATCTACCATTCCTCGCCAAGCCAAGGTAGTGGTTCGAGCCGAAGGTGACACACACGAGCTTGTAGTGGACTTAAACAAAGGCTCCATTGTATCGGATAAAATCTACACTGGTCATGGATACCCTCCTTTCACATTCAACGAGCTTTTCCAAGCCAGCAAATTGCCTCTTACGTACTCCAAATTCAAAGACTCCATAACCAAAAGGGGCTTGAATTTGTCTGAAGTTTCTTGTGTACCATTTACCGTAGGTTGGTTTGGAGAACAAACCACAAAGAGAGCCCTCAAAGTGTCATGTTTCTACAGGGGAGGATCGGTTAATGTGTGGGCAAGGCCTATTGAGGGAATCACGGTACTAGTTGATGTTGATTCAATGCAGATTACTGCGTACAATGACAGGTACGTCGCCCCTTTGCCTAAACCTGAAGGTACAGATTTTCAATCTTCAAGCAGCAACAGCAGGGCCAAAACATCTGCTTCATGTAATGTGTCAGATGTTGGGTTCAACGTGGATGGCCATGAGGTGAAATGGGCTAATTGGGTTTTTCATGTTGGGTTCAATGCTCGTGCGGGAATGATCATATCAACTGCTTCTGTATTTGATTCCAAAAGAAAGGCGTATAGAAGAGTTCTATATAGGGGCCATGTATCTGAGACATTTGTTCCTTACATGGATCCTACAGAAGAATGGTATTTCAGGACTTTCATGGATGCTGGGGAATTTGGCTTTGGACGTGCTGCTGATACCTTGCAACCGAGGGTAGATTGCCCGAGCAACGCAGTGTACATGGATGGCTACATGGCAGGGCCTAACGGAGAGGTGCAACAGGTTCCCAGGGCTATTTGCATTTTTGAGAGAAATTCTGGCAATGTGGCTTGGAGGCACATGGAAATCAACAACCCCCAAAAAGTGGTAAATTGTTGTATTAGAAATGGAATTTCCTCTGTTTGATGTGAATTCACTTTGTTTTGGTTTTGTGCAGATAAGAAATGGAGAAGCTGAAATTAGTTTGGTAGTGAGAATGGTTGCTACTGTGGGTAACTATGATTATGTTCTTGACTGGGAATTCTTAAGAAGTGGCAGTATAAAAGTTGGGGTAAGATTGTTCTTCCGACACACACATATATGACAAGTTAAAAAAATTGCACTATTTAGTTGTAGTGAAACAAAAGGGAACTTACGTTGTGTATTTGTGTGTTACATGCATAGGTGGATCTGACAGGAATAATGGAGATGAAAGCAGTAGCCTATAAAGAGAAAAAGGAGATAGAAGAAAGGGTGTTTGGAACATTGGTGTCAGAAAACACTATAGCCAATTATCATGATCACCACATAACCTACTATCTAGACCTTGACATTGATGATAATAGGAACTCTTTCATGAATGCTAAGTTGCAAAGGGCAAGAGCAACTGGGTTTGGAACACCCAGGAAGAGTTACTGGACAGTTGTCGGAGAAATTGCCATGAGGGAAGCCGAGGGTAGAATTCGGCTGGGCTCGGAGCCAGCTGAACTGTTAATAGTAAACCCCAACAGAAGGACAAAGCTAGGGAATGAAGTGGGTTACCGGCTGATCCCCGCACAACCGGTTACTTCTCTGTTGTCTGATGATGATTACCCTCAAATAAGAGCATCTTACACCAAGTATGACCTGTGGGTCACTCCCTATAACAGGTCAGAGAGATGGGCTGGAGGCTTCTATGCTGATAGGAGCCGTGGAGATGACGGCTTAGCTGTTTGGAGCCAAAGGTAAAATTCTGTTTATTGGTTTTAGTGTATTTCAGTTGTTTAAATTAATTGTACTTTAATATAGTTTTCCTTTTTTTCTTAAAATAGAAAGAAAAAGTCTAGTTATAAATTTTTATTTGACCTTGTCGATCATGATTGATACAGGAACAGAGAGATTGAAAATAGAGACATAGTGCTATGGCACACAATTGGGATCCATCATGTTCCTTATCAGGAAGATTTTCCAGCAATGCCAGCAATTCATGGTGGATTTGAACTGAGGCCAGCTAACTTTTTTGAAAGCACTCCATTGCTTTGAATAAGAGTATGTTCAGCTGATTAACCAAACTAATAGTCATGCATTACTCCTAAACAGAAATAAGATGAAAGGTTCTGTAAAAATTAAGCAGTTATTGTTCTTTTAATATTGTAACGTGCAAGCATGTTATTCAATAAATTTTAATTCAAATCAAGAGACGTGGTTATTGTCATTTTCCTATACTACGTCACATAATTAAAAACTAAGGAGTTTTTGTGAGAATTAAAAAGAGGGTTAAATATGTTTTTGTCTCTTAACTTTTAGTAAATATTGGAATTATTTCATTTTAAAACTTTGTACCAATTTAGTTCTCCATCTTCGAAATAAGTGGATTTAGTCTTTTTAATCAAATTTTATTATATTTATTTAACATTTCAAGCACATTTCATAATTGTGTTCGACTTAATATCAAAGAAAAAATTTGTAAAACCGTATAAAAAACTCAAATACGATTTTGAAATGCTTACGAAACATCAAATAAACTTAACAAACTTTTATTAAAAGGACTAAATTCATGTACTTCGAAAAAAAGATGAATAATTAAATTGGTTAAAATTAACCAATTCCAAAATTCAGCCGAAAGTTAAGGGACAAAAAAACATATTTAACCATTAAAAAATATACACTTCAAAATGTAACACATGTAACGTCTTTTTTTTTTTTTTACTTATATTTAATTTTCTTTTTTAAACTTTTTAGCTTTTTATATATTATAACGAAAAATAATTAAGCATTCTGAAATCACCATTTTTGTTTGGGATATCGAAAAAAATCAATTTAGGATTTTATTAATTTTTTCGAAACAAAACTCCGAAACTGATAACATTATCAACAATAACCAAGTTATTATGCAGAAGTGTTTCGATCTTATATATATATATATATATATATATATATATATATATATATATATTCGCAATAAGCTTAGAGTTTATACATGAATAATTTATTTCTTAGTTCTAAATAATTGTACAGATAGTTATAGTAAAACAGAATTATCTTTTTATAATTGTCTTAATCCTAGAAACTTTTTTTTTTTAATTTTACTTAAATTGAATATCATTATAAAACAATAAATGAGTAATATATCAGTGGTCAATGCTTTTAGGTAACTATTTATTTACATTATTTTTAATGGATTTTTACCTACGGAGATCTATAGAGGTGGTCCAAATAACTCTTAATCTTAGCTTAATTATTGTTTAGGTATTCACATTAGATTTAGATAAATTATTATGGTTTGATGAGTTATGTAAGTATTATTTACTTTCTCTGTTACTCATCGATCTAATGTTGTTTGCGTTGTTTGATACTACTTAGCTTGAATTAATTTAATGTGCTAATGTTCTTCTATGCCACACATTGTTTTTTCCACTGAATATATTTTTCAAATAACTTCTTAACTTATACCAGGTAATAAGATACACTTTCTCTTTGTATCATATTTATTTTAAAATATATATTATAAATATGAGGGATAATATCAAATCATATTAAAAAATAGTACTGTGTTAAAGTGTCGGTGTTCTTCCTTTATTTATCATAACATGTTAGGTTAATAAACTCATTAGTTGATCTTGATTTTTCATATTACCTTAATTAAGTTGAATACAAGTTAAAATAGATCACTTAGTGATAATTTACTGATATTCATGTGAAAACAATCTAACAACACACCATAGAAAGTGAAGCAGTTGGAGTTAAAAAAACAGTAACATTTTATTCAGTAAATTGAGTAAACTGCAGAGGAGCTAATGTTGAGAAGTGCAGTTAGGAAAGTGAGCAGGGTGGTATTATTTTGTTTCGAGGACTGGATTTCTCTCAAAGAAATTCGTTGGTCTGAGCTCGAAGCCACCACTCAAGGTTGGCATAATTGGAAACTCTTCTTGGCAAGGAACGTGACGAAATCCCATCGTGTACCACATCACTATGTCCCTGTTCTCAATCCTCCTATTCCTGCACATTAATTCACCACACCAAACATTCATCATTTCTCATACCAAAACCTTAAACTAAAATTATGTACAACTAAAGAACTCACCTCCGACTCCAAACAGCCAAAGTATCATCACCTCGACTACGATCAACATATAACCCTGCTACCCATTTCTCAGATTTGTTGTACGGTGTCACCCAAACATCATAATCCGTGAAAGCACCTCTAATTTGTGGGAAATCATCACCGACCAATAGTGGGTGTGCCATTGGTCCCGGAATCAAGCGATACCCGATTTTATTTCCCTGTTTCGTCTTTTTATTTGGATTTACCACAAGTAACTCTGTAGGCTTTGAACCCAGGTTGATTCTGGCATCAGCCTCTGTTTTGGCCGTTTCACTTACAACTGTCCAGTAACTTTTTCTGGGTATGCTACCATCTTTCACTCTCACTGTCTCGAAATTGTACTTCACAAAGGAGTTGGCTACACCATCAACGTCAAAGTCAAGAGAATACGTGAAGAAGTGATCATGGTTAACACCAATGGTATTATCTGCTACCAATGTGCCGTATATATCCTTTTTTATTTCCTCTGTGTTCGTATAATTCGTTGCCTTGAGTGCTAATATCCCGGTAAGTCCAACCTATTTTAAAACATAACACCTACTTTGTTCAATCACAAATTTAATGTAAATTATAAATTGTGGTTTTGAATATATGGATATAATTTAGTCTAATTCAGTCTCTATTTTTTGTTGTAGGCAATTATACCACAGATTTGATGCTGCCACTTGGCGTAAATTCCCAATCAGTGATATAGTCGTAGTTGGCCACAGTTGAAACTGTTCTCACCACTAAGGTTTTTTCTGATCTAGTCTCCGTAATCTACCAGAAAGAAGAGAAGGAATGTTCATGAAGTAAAATTATAGGAAAAGGGGAGAAGAACAAAAAAGATGTTTTAAAAGAAGGTACCAGTTCATTTGGGATTGCAGCTTCTGTGTGACGCCACATTATGCCACCAGCATATTTTTCAAATATGCAGAAGGCATTAGGTATCTCTACAGGGGTTCCATCTGAACTAGCATAGTATGCATTAATGAATGATGCATCGGAAGGACAATCTGTGGAAGCTTTCAGGGGAGACATAAACCGTCCAAGGCCATATTCGCCACCATCAAAGAATGTCTTGTAATACCATTCCTCAGTTGGGTCTTGGTATGGCACAAACAACTCTGATATGAATCCTTTGTATAGTACTGTACGATGTTTTTTCCTTTGGACATCATAATACGATGCTAGAGAAATAATTGGGCCAGCTCGACTGTCATATCCTACATGAAAATCCCAACTGTCCCAACTGTGTGCAGGAAATGGTCTATCAAACGTATGTATAAATAACAAATAAACAAAGAACAAACCATACAAAGAAAAACAAAGAATACAAATTGAAAAGAGATTTTGTTATTATTCATTGTACCTTACAGAATGGCCATCAATGGTGAATCCAGGTCCATGATCTTGTTTGGACTTTGGAGCAGAGGGTGGTTTCAGCTTGGAGGCTCTGTACTCAGTGCCCTCTGCCTTGGGCAGTGCAACCACATATCGATCATTATAACCTACAATTTTCATGTCGTCAATGTCAACGACCATTTCCACACCTTCCACGGGCCTCGCATAGAAATTAACAGTGCCATTTCTGTAATGGCACTTGATCTTCACAATCCTTCTGGTCTTGGCTTCTCCATACCACCCAAGAGTAAAGGCAACACACTGCACCTGAGACACGTCATTGAGACCTCTCTTCCTCAAAGACTCCTTAAACGGTTCGTGATTTAGTGGTAACTGTGTTGCCTCCTCTATTTCACCTGCGGTCAGTGGAGGGTAGCCATTTCCTTGGTAGACTTTGGTTGAGACGATGGAACGTTTGGACAAGTCCACTGTGATTTCGTGGGACTGCTTCTGTGATCTGACTATGACAAAGGCTCTACGTGGTGGTGGAGGAGGTGGTTTGGGTTTAGGTTTAGGTTCGGGTTTGGGGTTTGAGGAATCCCATGAAAGGACTTTGAGCTTGTCGGGTTCGTCCAAACCTACGTAGTTGAAGGTGAGGTTGTGGCTGGTTGGGTATGCCTTTTGGACTATGGTTTGAACAAGGTTGATCTCGGAAGGGGTAAGAGGGTCAAGTGGGTGAGGATTGCTGCATTCTGCAAAGCTCCAAAAGAGCACGACAATTGATAACAATGTCACCTTCATCTTGTGATCAATCTCTAAGACACAGTTTGCTCTTATATAGTGTAATGCATGATGGAGAAAAGGTATAGATTGTAACAATTGACAAATGAAATGAGAATTTAATTTCATGGTGGTAGGTAGTTACTGTGAATGACATATAAAAGAGAAAGGATGATTTGAGATTTCATCAACCACTTGATAATCACAATTAACCACTTGATAATTGATAAGCCACAATTAACCACCTCATAATCCATATCTAAATGATAATTGAAAAAAATATCTTCTTCGTCATATTTATAATTAAAAAAATACTTAATTATGTTTTGAATCAAATAAATTTAAGAACTTTTCAATTTAGTTTAAATTTTCTCCTCAAAATATTAAAAATTTTCAATTAACTCATACCAATAGATCTTACTCTTAATATTTTGGCTTAATTATCATTTTGATCCCCTAATTTGTTGGTGTGGTTCATTTTGGTCCCCTTATTATTTTTTTGTTCAATTTGGTCCTCTAATTCTTCAAAAAGATTTAATTTGGTCTCTGCCGTTAAGTTGACGTTAACATGTCTATGTACATGTCACGTGTCATTTTGTGAAATTTTGTAATTTTTTTACTTTTATTAAAAAAAATTAAAATGTCATGTGTCACTTTATGGTTGTGACACGTGTCAATTTGAGATTTTTTTATTCAAAAAATATATTGTTACGTGACACAATCGTGACTTGCCACGTGGCACTTTTTTTTTTAATTAAAATAATTAAAATTAATTTTTTTATAAAGTTGACATGTGGCACAACCACAACGTGACATGTGGCAGTTTAATTTTTTTAAAAGAAATTAAAAAAATTTAAAAAAAAAATTAAATTCCACAAAATAAAATGTGGCATGTACGAACCTTTTAAAATAATTAGAGAACCAAATTGAAAAAAAAATAATAATAAAGGGACCAAAATTAACCACACCAATAAATTAATTAAGCCTAATATTTTAGTGTTAATTATATGACATGTCAGTTACCTTCTATTGTCATCTTACTCAAATGTTTATATGTAATACCAAAAGACTTACTTTTAAAGATTTATTATATTTAACGAAAATTATTTTTGAAATAAATTAAACTAAAAATAATAGAAATATTAAAATATATTAAATTCTGAAATATAAAATTAAATAATAACAAACTTATTAAACTAAAAAATATTAAAAAAAATTCATAATTTTTTAATTATCTAATTTTACGATTCATACTTTTCAATTATGTAATTTAGTAATTTTATATTTTTATAAATTTATAAGGGCTTATAGAATATAAAAGTATTAACCAGAAAAATTAGATAATTAAAAAGTTATGAAACTAAAATTATAAAATTATATTTTTTATTTTATACTAAATAATTTTATTACTACCCAATAATCTTATTTTATATTTTATAACTTTAAATATTTTTTATCTTTTAATTTTATAAATTTAATTTATTTTAAAAATAATTTTCATTAAATACGTTCGACTCAGGAATGACATTCTTGTCATTAAATAGAGAAATTTAATTAAAATATTTTAAAAGTTTGAGGACTCAATAAATTTTAAAAAATGAATAGAAACTCAATTAAAAATTTTGAAATTTAATAAGAACTCAAAATATAATTAAATCTTAAAAAAAATATAAGATAAATACAAATTTTATTTGAATCATAGTACATATAAAATAATACAGTATGAAAATTAAATCACATTTAATACGTGCATGTGTTTACATATCTTTTTAAATATCTTCATTGTAAAAAAATTAAAATTTCTCTCTCTATGTTTTAGTTTTTTCTGCCTCTACCTTCTACTTATTTATTTTCGTAACAAAAATATTGCTTTTACCTTTTACCTATTTCTTTCATAACAAAAAAATATTGGGCGTAAATTTTGGTATGTATTTCACTGTCATTTAATTTGTATATGTTTGGTTTTCAAATTGCAGTTTTGGTTTTCTCTTCGTCTTCACTTATGAATATTTTTCTCATATTTTCAATGTGAACAATGAAATTTAGATAAAAAGGAAGCAAAAAATATCTAAAAAAAATTAATGCAATGAGATAAGTAAGAAGTACATGTAAATAAAAGTTAAAACTTATAAGTAAGATGAAGAAAACAAAATCAGTTGAATGAATGAATAAAAGAGTAAGATTGAAAGTGTTGACAAATTTATGAATAAATATTTTCATTAACAAATCAGTTAAGAAATCTATTATTAGAGGTAAAATAGAAGAATTAGATGTGTATACAAAAAATGCGTATTTTTTTTACATATATAGAAGTAAAAAATCAGTTATAAAATCAAATATTAGAAGTAAAATAGGGAAAGTAAATATATAGATATCTTAATTTTCTTTCACAAAAGAAATTACTTAGAAAATTTTAAATACATATATATTTAAATGAATTGTTTATATTTTAAATTTATAAATAATTCGCATGAATGAAAAAAATTGTATAAATGATTTTACTTAAATATGGGTTCTTAAAGTAAGGTGAATAAGTAATATTACTTTTATAAATAATAAAAGGTCTTTGTATAAAAATTGGGCAACCTAATCAAATGCATAATGATAATGATAATATGTTAAATAAGATATATTATTTGTAAAAGCTCACATCAAAAAGTGTTGCATATACTTTAAAGGGTTAATAAAGAAACTAATGAATTAAAAAAAGTCCATAGTTAATGAGATTTATCTTTATAGTTATTCAATATCTCGTTTTTTTATCTTGATTTCTACAAATATTTAACTTCAATTACTATTAAAAAATATAATTTTTAATTTTACGTAATGAATAAAAAAATATTTATAAATAATATATATATATATATATATATATATATATATATATATATATATTATTAAAAATTTGTGTTAAC
>Ga0214545_1004802_pt1 | contig 25033 bp, 13 predicted proteins | sample CNSS4metaG_FD_160064 | JGI IMG/M metagenome (GOLD analysis project Ga0214545, IMG submission 160064) | Root nodule microbial communities from cowpea collected in UCLA plant growth center, Los Angeles, California, USA - CNSS4 | ecosystem: Host-associated > Plants > Roots > Nodule | place: USA...
ATATCTACATGAGATATTTAACATTTTTTTATCAATCTAGATTTTCTAAAATTTCTTGCTTCGTGCGTTAACTTAAAAAGAGAATTTCTTAAAATTCCTAATCCATGAATGGATAATAATATGAGGTTTTAGCCACCAACAAACAACTATCTTCTAATTCTTCAGATTTCAGTTTATAATAGTATAATTCTGGAGTGATAATAATTGGTAGTAAGTAATAATTACATAATATGAATTATTGTTACCTTAATTTTACTAAGTATATTATCAATCATTTATATGTTCATGTTGTTACGATTACCATGTCTCTCAAGTTCTAGGCCTCCTAAGACTTTATCGGGTAATTTTATTACTTAAACTTAATTTCCTTGATTGTGTTGCTATAGAACAGTATAATAGGACTTATATTGGTGCTTTTGCATCAACCAGATTATGCGATACCTATTCTCTTGTGGTAATGGTTGTTTGTCAATTATTATTAAGTGAAGAGTTTTGCTTGTAGATTAGTCGGAGGAACTTTTTCTCAAGTTAAATGATTTAAGAAGATATAGACGAACAATGGATCAGCAGTTTAATGCCCGTTTGTAGAGGAGATTTCGTCACACGTTGTTTCCTCTCTGATGGGACTCAATTCTGGAAACTTCTGATCACATCCCCATTTCATAAAGAGTCATGTTCCAAAGATGAAAGTATTCCTTTGCAACTACCTTATAGAAGCAATTCCATGAATTCAGAGGATTCATTCGCTGAGACAAGCAATCTCAAGGTTCAAATTGAAGAAGTTTACTGATTTGGTTGTGGGGATAGCCTGTAGCAGTTGTTAGATGATATAATATTGTGTTTAATAGTTGGGCTCAGCCCATTATGTATTTCTGGGATTTGGCCCATTATCAATATAAATAAACTGTCCTTTGTGTAGGGTTTACACAAAGGAGATTAATCCCAAAACCCTATTTCATCTTATTTTACAGCAGTGTTGTTGGACTTCGGGATGCTTCTCAATTCCCTCCACAAACTTGCATCTTCTGATCCTGATCTTGTATGGATTATCTTAGCTGACAAATATTACACTAAATATAAAGCAAATTTGCTTTATATTTAGCTGGATATTGCTTTCACATGATTTACTCTCAACATCAAATGTATAGCTAAGATATGAATTAACGTGTAAACATTATTTCTGGCTTTTCTATCCTATTGATGCATCATCCTTTCTATCCTATCTTATTATGTTTGGTGTTGATTTGGATTAATTTATAAATGATTTTTTTGCATAGAAATTAACTTTTTAGAATTATTTCAGAAGAGAATTGTTTGTAACACTCTTTTTGACACATTTTTTTTAATTCCTTTACATTCAATTTAGTAAAAATTTACAAAATTTTATTTTCTTGCATGTTCGTAACAAATGTGGCATTTTTTCAATCTTTTGTGGTTGTTCAAGCCTCGGCTTTAAGTAATATGGTTAAGACATTTCCTCTTTTTAACAATTAACTTACAAATTGGCTTAGTTTTCCATGAATTAGTTTAGAGATAAAAATCTTCTTCGATTCCTCCATTGCAACAAGCAAGAATTTGCTATAACCACTATGCTAGATATGAGTTAGGGATTTGCTACAACTAGTTTGTTAGAGATTAGCTAGGGATTTGCTACAAACATTTTGCTAGAGATTAGCTAGGGATTTGCTACAAACATTTTGTTAGGGATTAACTAAAGATTTGCTATAAACAATTTGCTAGAGATTAGCTAAGGATTTGCTACAAACATTTTGTTAGGGATTAACTAAGGATTTGCTACAAACATTTTGCTAGGGATTAGCCAGAGATTTGTTACAACTAGTTTGATAGGGATTAGCTAAGGATTTGCTACAACTAATTGGCTAGGGATTTGCTACAAACATTTTGCTAGGGATTTGCTACAAACATTGTGCTAGGGATTAGCTAGAGATTTGCTACAACTAGTTTGCTAAGGATTGGCTAGGGATTTGCTACAATCTTTTTACTAGGGATTAGCTAGGCATTTGCTACAACTAGTTAGCTAGGGATTTGCTACAACCATTTAGCTAGGGATTTGTTAGGGATTAGCTTGAGATTAGTTACGGAGTAGTTCCCTAGTGACTTAGCTACCTATAATTTAGCTACGATTTAGTATCCTCGCTATTTCCTCGCTATTCCCTTGCTGAATCATTTAGCGAGGGATTAACGATGGATTAGCTTGGGATTATTCCTCGCTAATCTTTGAATTTGTTGTAGTGCCAAAACTGGATCAGTAAGTTAAAAGTGAATTAAAATAATACAAGTCAGTAATCAAGTTTAAAAAGCAATTGGGTCATAATTAAAAAAACCCTAATCACAGGCCCATACCAAAAACTATAAATAGGCGCCCAAGGTAAACTGGTGAGGACTTTTACTCGCATTTATTGTTATATCCCGATCGGACTTAAACTAACTTAAGCATCAAAGTCTTTTACACAGATACCCCGATCACCGATTAACCGAGCAGGAAGCAGCAAAGGAATCGAAAAAGAATTGAACAACTAACTAAGGAGAACATCAGATAAAAAGACTTAAGAGTAATTTGAGTGTTAGAATAGGTGTTTGGTCCCTATACCCGAAACACTTCCTATCAAAACAACAAAAAAACTAGCAAGATGACAACTAATGTTAGACGAACCAAGAAAGTTGAGCTTTGCCTAATGTGTGATAAGACAAAAACTTAGTGACCAACTCATAGGAACCATTCTTTGAATAGATGACATGCATCTACCAAAGATAAAGCACTCTGACCTCCCACACCAATATCAACCACACAAACCACATTGAAAGAAAACTAAAGATTGCAGCTCAATCTCCTCAATAGAACTTACACATCCAAAATATAAAAAGAAAAAGTTGAAAAAAGAAAAAGGAAAAAAACTTACTGAAAATTGTATTGTGGCAAAAATGGTGTGTGATCCCGCTAATTATTTGAATCACTCGTATTGTGTTATAGAGAGAACAACTGAACACAAGGGATATGGAGTTGTCTGCGAGGAGAAAGAAAATATCTCGTTAACATCATTGTTTTGATTATAGAGTATTTAACAAAAATCGTAACCCTAAATTAGAGATTTATCAATTAAACTTACATTGAACCAATACAGAACAACAAAGGGGACTACCAACTTCGATTTGAGAATATGAGAGTGAACCTCAGGGAGTGGGTCTTGAAAACAACAGTGATTTTCGATTACTCGTTGATTGTTTCAAAATGTACTAAGTGGGTGTTTTGAAATCAACGAAATGTAAGTTTGGAAGGATTTGGAGTGAACCAAATGTGAGGTTGAGAGGGTTTGGAAATATATAAAACCAGAGGAAGATGAGAGAAGAGAGGGAATAGAAATTAAGAGGGAGCGTGGAGAAGATGAGAGGTCGAAATGTAAAGGTTGGCAAAGACAGAGTTTCTTAGAGGTTCGAAATGTAAACTTTCGTCTAACAAAAAAATTTAGAGGGAATTTGGCGTGGGAACTTGAATTCCAGAAAAATTTAGTATTCAGATTTGTCAAAGAATGTCACTTAAAACCGCTATATTTTACAAATAAAATACGACAATTTTGTAATATGAATAAAATGGCAGTCAAATCCACCGTATTTATATGTAAAATGTGATAGTCTAAAAAATGTCATATTATAATAATGGTTGAAATAACTGTTATAATAAAATTGTTACAATTTACATGATTTCTTTTTGTAATGTATACATAAAGAATATATCGCAATTAATATTTTTAAGGAAAATGCCCTAAACTAAAATATGTTCCCATTGACATAGTGAACATGTATAATATAGTTTGTTTCCAACTCATAAAAGTCCATCAAGTGTCCAATTCCAGATGTTATAAAAACCCATATTCATATTCAGTTCTTTCAATACAAAGCATATGAACCCTACTTTCTGGCTCCATCAATTCAATCATCCTCTTTGACAAATATGTATCCCAGTATTTAACAAAAAGTTCGTCCAAAGAGGCATAATCCTGTGAGACACAATGATCAAGTACCAACAATAGTATCACAAAATTAAATAGCAGATCACGCAAAAAAATAATAATAATTTACACTAACATTCAAATTATGGATTTTAATTGTAAACCAATTGAAAAACATTTTCTAGCTAAAATGTTCCCAGAGCAGACAACATTTCCACAGGTAGGAAATATTCTATTTCAACATACGACGTATACCTAATGCTAAACTAGAACATTCTGTCATCCAAGAAAACTGTCCCGATATAGTGTATGTTTTCCAACTTATAAAATTTCAGAAATTCATTACACTAGCAAAATAACCCTTTTCAATAAGACCCCTTTGAAAATAAATTTTCAACACATTGCCCATACGATCTTCGAAATAATTCACTCCCTGTTTCAATTTATCCTTCCAATAATGCATAAAAGTATCATTAAATTCGATGTATTCCTGTTGATGAACAGATTTTTAATTACAACATAAAAAATTTACAGTAACGGTGAAACTCCAACTCAATCGACTAACATTACTGGAGAAAATTAATAAACAACAACAATTACCTTCCCAGGATGAAAGCATGATAACTAATTTTGGACGTCTTTGCTGAATACTCCTTCTGATACAACCATGAAGGTATCCTTCCCTTTTTCTCCTAGGCTTAAAATTTGTCTTCAAGGACCACAGATACAAGAAACAACTTTTCCCTTCTTAAAGTAATCTTTTCAGTATATTACTCCCACTATCTACAACTACCAATTCTACAATAATAATAAACAATTTTTTATTTTACAACTAATTTAAAAAATATAATTTACGTATCCCTCTAAAATTGGAATAACTAATAACTATCTAACATTTTAATATATAAATAACATAATCATAATAATAATATTTTCTGAAATCAATTTTTTACTAACAAAGGCAAAAACATAATATGTTGTTATTTAATCTAAAACAATATCTATGACTAATTATAAAATAGTTTAAAAGAATTATTTAAAAATATAATAGGTTGGTAGTCCATCTAACATAATATCTATTAATAATAATCATATTATTATTGCTAAGCAAATTTAAAATCATCTATTAAAACATATAGTATATTATGATTCCATTTAATAAAACATGTTAACAAGAAACAAAATTATATAACTTATGTTTTAATAACAAAATACTATATGAAAGCCTATTATAACAAATTCAAATATTATTTATTTTACATCCATACAAAATTTTTAAATATTTGTTACAACAAAATAGTAGTATCATTTTAAATATATTGTTTATGTAATAAATGTATCAATACATCTTTCGTAATACTAAAATATCAATAGTATCATTAAAAATGTGTTGTTAGTGTAAGGCCGAGTTTTTCTACTGCCTTAATTTTGAAGGGCTGCCCCAATCTAATAGGCCTAAGGGCTGGCCCATGAGGCATACAAGGCCCCTAAGGCAGCCAAAACCCCTCACTTCTGTCATTCTTGCGAAAACAGTTCCCTCACACCCTCTTTTCTTCTCACAGAACGCTCTACTAGGGTTTAGCCCTAAGTCCTCTTCGAGCTAGCTCAAATCCATTTTCTACTCCACGTAAGTATCTCTTCCTAGCTGATATTGGTCCCCATTAATCACCCTTCGTATTTCCAGTTAGGGTTTCATGATAACCCCATTTCTTGGTTCTGTTCCACTTTTTATTTCAGCTCTTTAGTTCGTTCCTAGAGATGTTGTGCTCGTTGTCGTGCCGTCAAGGTCCTTGCTAACCCTTTTCCAGGTAAGGGAAGTTACGATTTGCGTCTTAAGCTATATTGATGAGTTTTGTGGCCATTTTTCATCATCTTGTATGCCCAATTGTAGTTATGATGCTATGAATATGGACTGTGTGCTTGGTGCGATTAAATGTTTGATCTGTGCGTGCGTGAACAATGGAGGGTTTTGCTTTTCTCGCCCAAGCGACTTGTCTAGCCTAAGCGAGATTAGCAGTACTCGCCCCTTTTTGCCTGCGGGAGCTGTCGCTCAGGCGATAAGCGAGAGCACGTCTCGCTCAGGCGAGGAGGTCTCTCCTAAGCGAGAGTGCGTGACATGGCCACTGTTTCTCTTTTCAAGCCCTCGCCTAGGCGAAGGGAGATCGCCTGAGCGAGAGACTCTCTCGCCTGAGCGAGACTCCTCTGCCTGAGCAAGAGGCTGGGCGAGAATGCACCAAGTTCTGTTTTCTCTACTATTCTTGTATGATTAATATATTTTGGATGATTTGGTTTGTTTAAAGCATGAGATGAATGATGTGTATGTATGGGATTGGTTCATGGATTTAATATGATGAGATGGTTATGGAGTTGATATGAAATATGAAGGGGTTCATGGATAAGCAATGATGTCCTTGACATGGTATTGGCATGAGGTACAATTCTGTATTGTGGATTTGGGAAGGATGAGTTGTTATTGACTCAACATGGAATATGAATGAGGGATGGTTACAAAAGGTTGATATGAAATTGATGTGTGTGATGAATATTACGTGATTGATTGAATATGTATAGTATGTGGTCAATACATAATTCCTTGAAATCTCTAGGTGAGATCTCAAGGTCGTGCTTCAGTGGTCGAGACGTAATTCCATGGCTCCTATTAATGGGAGTTCATGGTGGTGCCCCATCTATATAATTTGGTAAGGATTCAAGGTAAGGATGTATCTTGACACTCTAAGGAGTGAGTTAGTCTCACTTAGAGCGGACTGACTCTTGTGGTGAGAGTAGCAGAAGGCCTGAAACCATTAAGGGCTAACCTTGTGTGTGGGGGATTGGAAACATTGTAACACTTGTAACACATAGCTCGGGGGTGAGCAACTCAAGGGTGAGCAGAGATATTAACCACAAGTGCAAGCATTCGATGAATTCGACTAGATTATATGTATCTGGATGAGTCGAGTCGAGTCGTAGTGTATTGATTGGAAGTTCATAACATGCTTGGATGATTGTATGAGTAGTTGACTGTGAAAGTATACCTGATTACATGATAAAATCACTTTTGGCTCTAGCTTACCCTTTTGTTGTTTGTTGTATGTTTTATATGTGTCGTTCTCTCTTTTGCGATGATCATCAACTTGTTGATGTGAGCATATGCGAGGAACACCCGTGGTCAACAAGGAGGTGATGGTTCCACTGCTTAGCCATCTGGGCTGGATTTTACTACTTTGGGCTTTCTTTTGGGGCTATGACCCATGTACTAGTCTATCTTTTAATTTTCTGTTTTGATTAGTGTTGCACTTTGTATCTGGTTTAGTTTTGGCAACGTGGTGGTATGCCTTGGATAATTGTAAGGAGTTAAGTTTAAACTCCAGGAATGCGCCATTATATTATATTAGTGTTATGCTTCCTTTGATTATGTTTATTAATTAAATGGGGTATTATTGTTAGTGTAATAAATATATCAATACATCTTTCGTAATATTAAAATACTCAAATCGATCTTTTAACTAATATAAACTATAACCGTACAAATTCAAAAGAATATAGACAATAAGATCCATGCCTACGCACATGTCTTATTGTCTAGTTTTTTTGATAAAATTATGTGTTTAGATGAATTTGGGTCTTTTAACAAACTCAATGAGAAAGAGAAACTAGTCACTCATTTATTTACTAAAGATAATTTTGTTGAGTGAAAGTTATAATTTTGAGGGACACTTTTCGTCGTCGTGAGAATTCTATTAGGGCCAAATAAAATAATTAACGAGTTTTCAAAGTTTTGCGACTTCTACGTGAGAAAGATAATTTTTAGAAATATTTGATAAAGTAGACAAGTCCTTTAAGTTAATGGAGCTTAGATGATTACAAAATAATTTCTTTGTCAAATGAGGAAAGTCTCTGGTTAAAAGTGAAATAGTATTAGGCGAGTTAAGAAAGAATGTCTAATACAACTGATGTAATGATAAACATGTTTTACAAATCAAAATGTATAGTCTGTATATGTGTCTGCATTATTGATATTCAAGCTTCATAAGTTTGGCATATACAATAGTTCAACTCTTAGCATTGGACGAGGCTAAGCAGTGAATAAGTCAATGCATTAGACGACATAACTAATTAGACAACCTATGTAACTAAATGTCATAAGGCGTTAGATGATTCAAGGTGTTAGGCAACCCAAGAAAACTAATGTATACAACTTGTGTGAAAAAGAGTAAATGCTTTATTCAATATACTTTTAGAAAATAACATGTTACCTAATTATAATAATGAAGTGATTTTTTTTTATGTTCCATGAATTTGGAATACAAAAGGATACGTGTATATCCTAATAATTGTATACTGTAAAGATAAGTTTGTTCTATTGAAGATATGTCCAATATGTTGGTTACTGCGGTTTCAAAAACAGTTAATGGAAGTAGTGTTGATTAAGAAACAAATTGTCCCCTGCTAAGATGTTTTGGTACTTGCTTATAATAGCTAGTTTTAAACCATTATTTGCCATTAAAGGAGGACCAAAGATTGGGGAAATTACTCCACTTGGCCATGCTTGATTCGTCTACTACACTAATCCACCCTCTTTGTCTAGTTCTACAATTAGCTTATTTTAAGGCTCTTCTTACTCGTTTACCCTCATGGCCTTACACACTTATATGCACATTTTGTGTACCCTACTAGCACTTAGCACATAAATCTTTGTCCTTACAATCTCTTCAACTAAATAAGTTTTCGTCATCGAAGATGTATTCCCGAGGAAATCACTTTCACCATATTTATTCGTTTTCTTCTAGTAAGGTTAGGTGTTGCAGGCAACCTTCGATAAGTGAACAAAGTGGGGGTATAAAATGGAAAAGGGGAAAGGTGCTACTTTAATTTGTGATGATCATAGATTGAATTTTTATTGATCAAATCCACGTCCATTTTAGATCCAAATAATTTGATCAGATTTTTGATCCAAGTCCATTTTTTTCAGTAGAACTAGAATGATTTTTTTTTAAATCTAGATCCAAATATTTGGATCAAGATTTAAATCCAAATCCAAATATCTGGATTAAGATTTAAATCCAGATCCAAATATTTGGACCAGGTTCAAAATCAAGAATATATTTTTTATAAAAGAAATTTAAATTGAATTTTCTAAAACTTGTATTTTTAGGGCCAACACCATTGAATTTGGCAATTTTTTTGTCGGAGGAAACTCGGCCGAATTTCAACATGGGAGGGACTCGAATGACTTTCGGTCGTGGCTGACTAGCCAAATTTTGGGCCAGGGCCAACTCATCCAAATTTTGACCAGGGCCGACTTGACTAAATTCGACCGAATTTTGACCGAAGCCCACTAGGCCGAACATGACAAAATTTTGGTCGCAACCGTCTTGGCTTAATTTGGCCAAATTTCGTCTGGTGTCGACTCATCCCAATGAGATCAAATTTCGGTCCAGGATCGGCTAAGCCAAATTTTGGTCGGGATAACTTGACTGAAGTCGGCCGAATACGACAAAATTTCGTATAGGGTCACACCGACTCAAATGAATGTAGCCAAATTTTGGCTAGTTCTTCTCTACCTTTATCTAAACCCAACTAAAAATATAAATTGAAAATTTGGATTACATTTGATGGGTTATCCCTATTTGAAAATCTAGATTTAAAGAAAATTTGAGTTTTTTCCCACCCGAACTTTAATATTAAATATTGAAAGAAAGTAAAGGGCGATTGATGAAGAATATTACAAAGGGTGCTCTTTATTTCAATTTCCATATAAAATAATTGAAAAGAAGAAAGTAAACAAAAAATACTTAGTGAATGACCATGAACAACTTTCAAATTTAAATCAGACATCTCAATACAATGGTGATTAATTGGATCCGGTTTTTTCAAACATATTTTGTATAAAATATCAAACACTCAGGGTTGGCCACCAAATATACATATAATGGAACATAAGTATATGTCCAAATATCATATTTATCAACGAATAATAACATGGCATGATTCTAAAATGGAAAATGATTTTCTGAAAACTAAAATTTGACAATTTTCTCTTACAACATGAGGTGACATCTCCTAAGTGGCTATCCATTTTTTCATTTACTTATTTCTATATATTCTTAAATCAGTTAAAAGATGACACTTCAAGTTGTAATAGAAGTTGTCAAAATTTAGTAGTTAAAATATCATTGTCCTTCTAAAATTGTTATCTCACAATCAAACTGAATAATATTCTTCCAGACATATGTATAGTAGTACGTGTAGAGATTGTCAGAAACTTTTCTATTTTCCATACCATTTATTTTATTTTATTTTAAATCATTTATCTTGCCTCAAGCAATGTCTCAGACATTTCGTTGAGAGAATACACATCCACATTTCTTGAAGAAGAATCTGTCATGGTTGTCAAGTTATTTCTTCCCGTGTAAAATCCAGGTTGACTTGGCTCAGGCAATAACTTTTCGCCATTCAACATTAAAACAACTGAAGACATGTTTGGCCTATCCTCTGGTCTCTGTTGTACGCACAACAAACCAATATGAATATATCTTAATATTTCAGATGGACCATCTCCAGTGTCAACTAACTCATCCATTAGTTCCATTGGCCTTTTTTCAATCCATAGTCTCCATGCCTATGAAGAAAATACATGAAAACCATCAATAGATGTTAAAAAATTGATTTTTAGTCTAATTTAACCTTATAAAACCAATATGTAACATGAGGTATGCACCTACTTATAAATTATAAATTGATCTTATATTTAACCGATGTGGAACTTCCAACCATGTTATTCAAAAACTACCAATGAAAAAATATTCAGTGTTTCATGAGAGATCAGGGTGTTATTAAATTTCACTTTTAACTTACATGTCCAAGAAGATTTAGCTCATTGTGTGGGTCACGAAATCCTCTATTCTTCCTTCCACTGATTATCTCCAGTACAATTACCCCAAAACTAAATACATCTGATTTAATTGAAAATGATCCATGCACAGCATATTCGGGAGGCATATAACCACTGTGAAAAAAAAGCATTACTCAGAAATGAGAATTTAGATTTGTACATAGAATGGGTAAGAAAGAAACAAGTATAGAAAAACTTACTATGTTCCCATCACTTTATTTGTGTTTGCTTCATCTTGATCTAGGTTAAATGCCCTAGCCATACCAAAATCTGATATTTTTGGTTTCATATTGTTGTCAAGAAGAATATTACTAGTCTTGAGATCTCTATGAATGATTTTTAGTCTAGAATCTTGATGAAGATAGAGAAGTCCTCTAGCAATTCCATCAATAATTTCAAATCTCTTTGCCCAATCTATTGATGAACTTCTTGCGGAATCTGAGAAAATTCACCACCATGTTACGAAAAATATCACAAATATTGGAAAAATTAGATTCTAACAAAACCCCCACCAAAAATAAAGTAATCCAAGCTTCTATTTGGCATGAATTCATAAATTAGCAGTCTTTCATCTTGCTGAATAGAACAACCAAGAAGCTTTACAAGATTGCGGTGTTGAAGTTTTGCAATCAACAATACTTCATTCTTGAACTCATCTAAACCTTGTCCCGAAGTTTTAGAAAGCCTCTTAACTGCAATTTCTTGCCCATCTGGTAATATTCCCTGACAATAATTTCATAACATTCAAGTTATTTCTTTGTGAAGATGAATGATAAGTAAAATTTAATTCATACCTTGTACACCGGTCCAAATCCCCCTTGTCCCAATTTGTTACTTTCAGAAAAGTTATTTGTGGCATTGGAGATGTATAAAAAGTCGAATATTGGTAAATCAATGTCATCCTTCTTATTCTTGTTCTTCCAGTAATTTGTTTCTGCTACTTAAAAATGTATCAGATCTTACGCAAAACAAAGATATAATAGAAAAGAATTTTCAGTAAAGTGTAACAAAATTCAGAACATAAAAATGAAGATTGGTTGTTATTACATTCAATCATTGCTCAGTTTAAAGTAAAATATAACACAAACTGTTGTGGCAATATTTAATCATTATGAGTTCACCTGCTTGCTTGAGTTTATTCCTGTTGAGGCAAAATATGGACCCAAATACTACAATGGCGATGATGAATATAGTGCAACCAAGTATAATTCCTCCTATCTTCCTGTTGAAGGCGTGATCTAAAAGATTAAGAACATAATCAACAAATACACAATTACACATTGGACCATTTACAAAACATATAACTAGAAACAGATATATATAGAAATTCTTGTTCAACTTAACCTTGAGAACATAATACATGTCAATATTTTGTGGATGATTTCAAAATCAATAGGGTGAAAAGGAAAAAGGAATAGAGCAGAAATTGGGAATGGCCGCACCGCGTTCTCAGTTTAAGTAATGAAATGAAACGATACACAAATTGATTTTCGTGAATCTTACCATAGAAGGTACTTTTTTTAGCACAGTTAGTAGCGACAGATTGTATTTTTTGTATCTTAATGGAAAATACTATGTTAAACCTACCCTACTATATGTGGGGTATACTTATTTCTTCTTTAAAATTTTCATTTTATTTGGAAAGAATTACATAATGTTTGGGCTTGGAATGATAACGTTTTCGGATGGTGGGATCAACCCATTTTGTAAAATTAGGTTCATATTTACAAAATCATCCAACTTAACTTCGATTATTTTTCTACACCCTTCTGTACATTTTTTTCTTTTCTTTCTCAATTATTTCCTTTTATTCTTTATTAATCATACATAAGAGTTGAGGCACACATTTGTAACTACAACTAGGATGATAAGAGGACAGGTGGGTGTGGTCCCTATATATGCATAATCACTAAGACAAAAAGTGTTATAACGTCACCTAGTTAATCTCTTCTAAAGAGAACACGGACGTCAAAAATGATTGATGGCATTTTTGTAAATAAAGAATCAATTTTAACGCCTGTCCAGAAAATCTCCGACGTCCTTTAACGTCTGTTACTGATGCGCCCGATGTCCCTCCAGCTTGATGTTTGTTCCCCATGCGCCCGACGTCCCGTAACGTCGATTTCTTCACTAATCTGACTTCCTTTAACGTCGATTTATATCAGAACTGATGTCCCCCTTCATAAATTGATTCACAGCACCGCAAAAACCTAACTGTTTCTCTTCTTCGCGAGCCATCTCTGTCATTTGCCGGCCAGCGCGACCTTCGCAGGTGAGTTTTCAACCATGAATCTTGTTGGGTTTTGATTTGTGCACTGATTTAAGCATTTTGAACCGATTGGATTTCGTTTTAGTCTCCATTTTACATAAATGCAGGGTTTTCCCTCTTTGCACCATGAATTTTTTCGCCGACAGCCCACCCTCCTCTATCTACATCCTTGTTTTTTCTACAAGAGGTTAGTTTTTCATTTTCCTCTAATTCATGTATGCGTTTATTTTATATATTTTTTTGGCTTGTTTTTTTATTAGGAAAATTATGATTTTTGATATATTTGGAATAAAATTAAGATTTATTATAAGATGAGTTGCATGTTAAAATGATTTTAATGTATTTTGTTGGTTTTTTTGGCTTATTTTTTTTTTATTTGAAATTTTATGATAGTTGATAAATTTAATTGATAAATATATTTTATATTTATTATTAGATTTGTTGCATGTTAAAATATTTTTATTTTTATTTTTTAATATTATTATTGCATTGTTATTTTATATGTGAAGATTTATTATAATTTTAGTTCACAATATTGAGAGAACCTTAGTTCCCATTTGAGATCTAGTACAAATGATTAAATTTTTAATTGTTTGTATTAGATTTTAAATTGTCTGATCGGACAATTTGAAAAAATTATTTTTCATAATTGCTTATAACGTGTATATTGAAGTTTATGCATAAATTTGATAAAATTTCGATTGAGGCAATTTGTGTTGTTCTCTGGATGCATACTTGATTGTGATCATGATTGATCTCTTTCATTTCGTGTACTTTAGAGACCAATGCGAAATGCTGTTGAAATTTTGTCAAATTTATGATGTTTGACTTCTTCGTATACGTGTTAAGAAATTATGAAAAATAATTTTTTCAAATGGGTAGGGTAGGGTCTTACCTTGTGATAATTAAGAATTTGAGATTGATGAAGTTTTTTACGAAAATAGTATGGATCTAAGTTGGATGAATGAGCGTCGCATCAGTGAAGAGTATGAAAAGGGGGTTTCTGACTTTTTGCAATATGCTCAAGAACATGCAATCTCTATTAATGGGACATATTTTTGTCTTTATGTTCGTTGTCTTTTCATATTCAGAATAATGAGAAGTTATACACTTTGGACTTGACATGGAGTAGTTAGACCAACCTACGACGTCACGAGGAATAGATTATGTAAACCAATGGATGGATGATCATTTAGAAAACATGGTACGTGATGTTGGGTAAGAAAATTTTGAAAAATCTCATTTATTTAATTCTCTTAAGTTTGATTCAGAGGAAGAGTTGTACCCAGGATGCGCTAACTTTACACGATTGTCGGCAACTTTGAAATTGTTCAGTTTAAAAGCGAGGAATGGATGGACCGATAAAAGTTTCACAGAATTGTTGGAGTTGCTAAAGGAAATGCTTCCAAAAAATAACATGTTACCTATCCGTAATTACGAGGCAAAGAAAATTTTATGTCCAATGGGTTTAGAATATCAAAAGATACACGCATACCCCAATGATTATGTTTTATACAGAGACGAGTTTGCTTCACTAAAGGTGTGTCCAACATGTGGTTTATCGTGGTTTAAAAAGAAAATTGATGAAAGTGGTGATGAAGACAAAGATGGTCCACCTGCTAAAGTGATATGGTATCTTCCTATAATACCTAGATTCAAATGATTTTTTCCATTAAAGAAGATGAAAAGAACCTGAAATGGCACATTGATGGAAGAAAGTGTGATAATCTTCTTCGACACTCAGCTGATTCTCCACAGTGGAAGAAGATTGATGAAACATTTCCAGACTTTGGTGTAGAGCCAAGAAACTTAAGACTTGGACTTGCTACAAATGGTATGAATCCTTATGGGAACTTAAGTAGCAAACATAGTTCATGGCCAATTTTGTTGATGATAGACAATCTATCTCCTTTGTTATGCATGAAGAGAAAATATATGATGTTGTCTATGATGATATCGGGTCCTAGACCACTTAGAAATGACATTGATGTGTACCTAAAGTCGTTGATCGATGATTTGAAACTGTTGTGGGAAGAAGGCATTGATGTGTCCGATTCATATTGTCAAGAAACTTTCTGTTTGCGTGCAATGTTCTTTTGCACCATAAATGATTTCCCAGCATATGGAAACTTGAGCGATTACAGTGTTAAAGGTCATTTCGCATGTCAAATTTGTGAAGAAAACACAAGTTATATTCAATTGAAACATGGTCAGAAAACCGTGTATACAAAACATTGAAAATTCCTTCCTCGAAATCATCCTTACTAGAGAATGAAAAAAGCATTTAATGGAAGTCCTGAGAATAAAGTTGTGACGAGACCCTACAATGGTGAAGAAGTATACAATCAGGTGAAAAACATTGATATTGTGTTCGGTAAACATCAAAAGAAGAAGACCACAAAGAAAAATATTTGGAATAAACGATCAGTCTGCTTTAATCTTCCATATTGGTGTAAATTTGAGGTACGACATTGTATAGACGTGATGCACATTGAAAAAAATGTATGTGATAGCGTCATCGGGACTTTACAAAAGGTAAAAGGAAAGACCAAGGATGGAATAAAAGCACGACAAGATTTGGTGGACATGGGTATCCTTTCTAAGTTACATCCACAATCAATTGGAAGACGTACCTACTTGCCCCCAGCCTGTCACAGTCTTTCTAGAAAGGAGAAGCAAACTTTTTATCAGTGTTTAAAAAGTGTGAAGGTTCCCCAAGGTTACTCTTCAAATATTAGTACCCTTGTTTCTATGCAAGATTTAAAGTTAGTTGGTTTAAAGTCCCATGATTGTCATGTGCTGATGCAACAATTGTTACTAGTAGCTATTCAAGCCATCTTACCTTCTTCTGTTAGAGGTATTATAACATGTTTGTGTATGTTCTTTAATGCAATATGCAAGAAAGTTATTGACCTTCGAGTGTTAAATGATTTGGAAAATGAGACCATTACACTATTGTGTCAATTGGAAATGTATTTTCCACCATCATTTTTTGATATCATGGTTCATTTGATAGTTCATCTAGTTAGAGAAAATCGATTATGTGGGCCAGTTTTCTTGACATGGATGTACCCAGTTGAGAGATACATGAAAAATCTTAAAGGGATATGTCAAGAATCAATATCGACTGGAAGCTTCAATTTTAGAACAGTACATTGCAGAAGAAGCCATTGAATTCTTTTCAAGTTATATGCCAAGTTGTGCACCAATTGGAGTTTCTAAGAGTAGACATGAAGGTAAATATGAAGGCAAGGGTGTTCGAGGAGTGAAGATTCAAAGTGTTAGTAGAAAAGAAGTTGATCAAGCCCATTTGTACATCTTAAACAACATTGTAGAAGTTATTCCTTACATTTCACAACACATTGATGAAATGAAGTCTGCATACCCACATATGAGTGAAAAATGGGCACTTAATGAACATAACAAAACTTTCTTATCATGGTTTAAGAAAACAATTTATGCGATTCCAAATGTTTCTAAAACTCTATTGAGGCTAGCTCATGAACCGAACACTGATGTGATCGCATATGGCAGGTTCTACATAAACAATTATTGTTTCTATTCAAAGATGAAAGATGAGAAAAGTAGAGTTCAAAATAGTGGGGTTACACTTAAGCTGAAGCTGTACATTTTTGCCAGTTCTAAGGACAAAAATCTAATTACAACATCCATTAGTTACTTCGGAATAATACAAGAAATATGGGAAGTTGACTATGTAACTTTTAGAGTGCCAGTTTTTAAGTGTAAATGGGTTGATAGAAATTCCGATGTGGGGACAAATGACCTCAGCTTCACTTTGGTGGATCTTAACAAGATGAGTTATATGGATGAACCATTTATTAATGCCATTAAAGTGAGACAATTGTTTTATATCATTGATCCAACCAATCAAAAATGGTCAATTGTATTAGAACGAAGAAGCATGCACAGAAATTGTGATGAATATTGTCTTTATCTACTTGAGACGACGTCTTTCTCATCAACAACCATTTAAGACAAGGTTGATGACGTAACTGATGACATTCATGCTATTCGAAGTGATCACAATGAAGGCATATGAGAGAAAAAAATACCTTATTAGGTGTTTATTTATTAATATTTTCACATTTATAATTTTATATTTTTCGTGTAATATAGTAGAGGTAAATTAGTATATTTTCCTTATTAACATTTTCTAATGATGTGTTTTTCAGGTATGACGAGCTTTGGGTCAGCAAAGAGTGGACCAGATAGATCTATGACTCGGTTGTCGAGTGTCACAAACCAACGACTTGGTAAACAAAGGTTGCTGGTCGAGATTGATCCCCAATCGAATGATCTTAGTGGCCTAGGGGAAAACGATTACCGTAGCTATAGAGGGATGTTGTCCAAAAAGAAAATCCCTATTGTGATTGCTTCGTGGGATGACGTCGCGAAGGTCGATAAGAACCTCCTATGGCAAGATGTTTTAGTATGTTTACTTAAAGCAACTATATTGTTTATTATCTTAGTTAACACATAACTTATTTGTTGATTTTTGAACAACAAAATTTTGATATTGCTCCAAACATCGAGCGAATTAGGAAGAAAGTGCTATCTTACATAGGCACCAGATGGAGGGACTTCAAGGCAAGGCTCACACATCTATATGTGTTTGGAGACAAACAACATGATACTCCTTGCATAAAGTACTCAATCTTTGAGGAGGATTGGATGTATTTTTGTGCATGCAGAGAGTGTGAGGATTGACAGGTTTGTTTATGAAATTTGTTTATAGTGACATTAGTCATACATTTTTGAATTAAAGTTAGTAAATAGTGTTATGTGTGTGATAGGAAAAAAGGACAACAACCTAAGAAAGACAAAGGCTTAATGATACACCTCACGTACTCTTTAGAGGTAGCTATGCATTATTAGAGAAAGAAATGAAAAAGTCTCGTTCACAAGCCTTAGGACTTGAGTCCCCTGACGAAGTACCTGCAATTCCTAGGTACGAGCTGTGGAAGGCTGCAAGAATAGTAAGTGCATCACGTATTTGACACCCATAGTTCATATGATTCCTCTTTATGATTAAACTTGCTTATGTGGTGTAGGATGAGTTAGTTGAGAAAGAGACTCAGGGTTCGTTTGTTGGTCATGGTCGAGACGATATACTGACAACAACGATTGGAAAGCCAGAGCACCCATGACTTATTTGTGGTGTTGGAGGTTTCATTGATCTTCGAGATTACTTTGGTCTTCCACAAAGAAGTAACGAATCCTTAAGTCAAGAGGCCTTGAGGAAGATGGAGCAACAAATGGAGGAAAAAATGAACCAACGCATGGGAATTACGGAGCAACGCTTCATGGAACAACTTCAACAACAAACACTTGAAGAAAAGCTTCTGTCCATGCATCAGCAGAATATGGAGATCCCCACTCAAGCTCCTACAGAACATCGTGTGAGCACAAAAGGCTCATGCTCTGCTGCAGATCATACTGACTACACAAGTCAGTATGAGCTATTGGTTGATGGAGATCCTCCACACGTAGTGGCCATAGGACGACAACTTCAAGGGGGCAGACTATCCATGGTGTTCCTTTACTGCCCTAGTACGCGCGTGTGACAATTGATGAAATTCTAGATCCCCATGCTCAAGTGCCTTTGCCAACATCAGAAATCCAATTCGTTGGGGAAGCTTTAGGCAAATTTATAGCTTGGCCTAAAGCATTGATGATGCCATACTTTGGCCCACAAAAAGTATCATGGCATCATATTCTAAGTAGTTCAATTTTACAATTTATAAACCTTTTGATCTTATACCTTTCAAAAATCTTTATTTCAGTCCACCCGTCTTAAAAAGCAGCATGTTAGGCGTCAATGTGTTATACATGAAGATGATGACATGGTAGAAGCAGAAGATGAACCTCTAGGGAAGCTTCTCACAAAATTACACAAATTGAAGAGAGGACTAGTAGTGCTCTAGTGGGAGTTAAGAGTATTTGGCCTCCACTGTCATGTTCCATTGTACATCTATCTGAATGATGCACTAGAGATCGTTGCGGGAGACAAGATGTTAAATATTTCAATTTTACAACCATGGTGCATGTAAGATTTTTTATTGTATTCTACATTTAGAACATTGAATTGGTACTTTTTAATTTATACCTAACAGTTTTATTGTAGGTACATGAACAAAGTAATTGTGGAACAAGGCTCAACTTCCATGTATGGATTCATTGAACCTCAGACCATTCAAGCTTCTGGAAACTCACCTTATCACGTGAAAAGTTATTTGCAAACATGGATGGCTAAGACAAACAGAGATTTACATTGCGTGTAAGACCTATAAAATTTAAGTAATTAAATAAATAGTTAATTAATAAATACGGGTAGAGAGAGCCTTTATGGCATTAAATTCTAACTTGTATGATGTGGAAAAGTACTAGCTCAAATGGTTGAGAGTACTTTATTATGTGAGAGGACTTGGGTTCAAGTCCTATGTATGTCAATTATGTGTTATTTATTTGTTATTATACTTTTATATATGTGATCATGTTGTGGAATGATATAATCCATGAATTAAATTAGCTAGTAAGAAACATGAATTGGCTTGATGGTTTAGCATTGACTTGGCATTGGAATGGTTGTGGGTTCAAACCTTGATGAACCTAAATTAAACTTTCTTTTTGCCAATATTTCCTTTGGCATAAAGGTGGAAAGGCATGGAAACCCTAGATGGCTAAGGAGCAGCCAAGGGTGGCTGAAAAACAGACCATAAAGATCCAATAAATGGTAATTAACATCACCATTATTTAAATTTCTATCTGATTTTGAGTTCTAGATGAGGAATCGCCTGGAGGTACGAGCCTGACCGCCAGGCGACATATGTATGCCAACCCAGATTCTGGGTGTTTGGATGAAGGGCTTGGTAGGGCTGATCAAGCCGCCAGGCGACACGAGCGATATGTATCGATATTGATGATTTTGGGGTTCTGGGTGATTTCCAATCGGGGAAAAGTCTGTGATAATTGTTGAGGGATGATCAGATGTTGAAAATACTATTGAATATCGTGTAATTGAAGGTTAATTTGAATGAAACAGTGCAAATAGGTATTAAGGTTGGAAAGTTTTGGAATTTGATACTACGAGACCAATTGGTGGTGTAATGTTAAGGGGAAATTTTATGGAATAGGTGTGGTTTGTATATTGGACTTCATGTAGGTGAACTATCGTGAGAATTGGGAAAAAATGGACTCTCGCTGGTGTAGTGCAGAATTCTGGAATTTGCCAGAACTGGTATACCTTTAAGGAAAGAAGGAGTTACTGTTTGGTGGGTAGATGTATTGGAAAGTTGGGGTCTCTACGGAAGTGGACCTTTAAGGAAACCAGGTATGAATCATTAGACAAAAGCTAAGATTTGTGTAGTCATGCATTCATGGTATGAATTAACTTGGGGTTTCAATTGGGAAATTTGATGGAATCAATAAGGAACATATGGCAGTAGGGGTATGAGTAAACTAGAGTTCTGTGGAAATAAAATTTGAGTGTACAAGGGATTTAGCCACAGGTCTGAGTACGCTGGAATTAGTATTAAGGAGTGGTTGGAGACTTAAATAATACTGTAAAAAATGTTGGGATATAAGAGGCATGGCTATGGAGAGCACATTGTGAAACAGGAAGTGTGAACTTGTGAAACCTTTGGAGATGTGAACCTATTTGGCAATCATGAGTATAGAGAGAAGTATAGTCAAGGCACTAATCTTGGGATTTTGTACCAAAATCATTTGAGTGTGAATGGTATAAATGTGAATCAACTAAATTAAGGTGATAAATGTTATAGTTTATAGATCCAAGTTTGGGCTACAGACTGTTCATAGGACTTGGAATTTAGTACTACGCGACCTACTAGTATGGCGCCTGGCGGAGGTATTGGAACTGCCAGGCGATAGCTAGGAAACAATGGGCTTCTAGTGCGAGTGACGCCTGGCGGAGAGGGAGGTTTTGCCAAGCGATAATGACAAGGTCAAGGGGCCCTGGAGTGCATGCGCTTGGCGGTATGGGTTGTCCCGCCAAGCGGTATCTGCGACATTGGGATTTCTAAGGCGCTTGGTGCTTAGCGGTACGCATTCTCCACCAAGCGGTTTGGAAGCTGGCAGCGCCTGGCGGTACGTGTCCCCCGCCAAGCGACTTTGCTACTACAGTCTTGGGTTGCTGGTTCTGCATGCGTGATCTAAAAGGCTTTTGGTGATGATTGAAAGGTGGGGTTGCTGGTGTTCCTTGAGTTGAGCTCGGAACGTACCCCTTGAGTTGAGCTCGGGATAGGGGTTAAGCACGTGGCATTCCTCGAGTTGAGCTCGGAATGACGGATGAACATGAGGAACCCTTGAGTTGAGCTCGGGTTGGCGAGTGTTGCCGGTGTGAGTGTGTTGGTTATGGCCAGTATGGATGGGTCCAGATAGATTGCCCTCCTCAGTTAATAGCTGAAGAGTTTCGTATTCGGGAACTCTACCTGGCGTTACGGTGTATGATCCGTAGCAATGGTTTCCCGCACGTGCTCTATCAGTTGTGGCCGATAGGTATGGCAGCAGGTCATCTTGAAGTACTCACTAGGACATGTAGAACGCGAATATCATGGTTGTGGCCATGCTAGATGGAATCAAAGGAAGGTAATTCTATGATGGGATTGGGCGATATATATATATATATATATATATATATATATATATATATGTGTGTGTGTGTGTGTGTGTGTGTGTGTGTGTGTGTGTGTGTGATTAGTATATGTATATGTGTTTTATATGATTAATTTGTTAAGCTCACCCTATTTTCTTGTGTTTGGTGATGATCGTGTACGCGGTACACGTGAGCAGATGATGTTGATGTAGGTGGTTCTGGTGAAGCTTAGGCACGGAGAGGGGATAGCTCGAGAGTTTTTATTATTATATGTTTTGAAATAATATGTAAACTCTTATGAGACTATTTAGATTATTTTCGTTTTACAAACTATGGATTTCAGATTATATTTGGAAGTAATAAAAATTTAATTTTCCCACGTTTTGGGAAATGAGGTATTATTAAATGCAGCGTATTTATTATTGTTTTTATTTTTATTAAAAATTCGTAATATCCTGACGGGATGTTACATTGCGCCGTACATTCATGGGTAGGTGTTATTGCTTGTAATATTTTATGAGTTATTGTTGATTATTCAACTAAGTACTTGTGATTGATCATAGTTCTCATTGGCAACTATTGGTCATCATTTCAAATCAATGCACAATTGTATGGTTTTGTTCAATTGAAGATTATAAATGCTTTGAAAAACATGTTACAAGAGTAAGTGTTACTTTTTTTTTCATATCATATGTATTTAGTTATTAAAACTAACCTATATTTTATGTTTCCAAAATTTCATTAGAGTTGTGGGTAAGCCCAAAGCACAAACGATTAAAGTATTATGCCCAAAGGTTGTAACTCATTCATTTACCAAGTTATTATTTTCGCATCTCAGCTTATGAACTTGATATATGTGATTTTTTTTTGTCATCTTTAGTGTAACAAGCAAGAAGATTCATGGAAATGTGGGTATTATGTCATGTCTTGAATAAGAACAATCATTCGAGTCGCAGTTAAAGATAAATGGATAGAGGTAATAATATATGTATATATCTTTAAGATATTATAAATCATATCAAACTTTAAACAATGATATTCAGACATAATGAATTTGTATTATCTTTTCAGCACTTCAAGAATTCATCACCTCTATCGGATGACACTATCCAGACACTAAGACAAGAGTGGGCAGCATATTTATTGAAATAATGGAGTTAGGCCCTATAACATTAGAATTTTATTTTAAAAACTTTGTAGATCAATTTCGTGATGAAAGTTTTAGTTTTGTTATAATTTTAAAAGTTTAAATAACTCTACAATTATGAGTTAAAATTACTACATTGCTGGAATATAATATGAACTCTGTTCTGAGAATTTTCTGTTTTTGAAGTGTGGGAATATGTAAATACAGTGAAAATTAAAAAAAAAAACTACTGAAATTGACGTTTGTCCTTGCACTGACAAACGTCAAAGGACGTCGGCTGTAGCACTACCCGACATCCTTTGACTTCTGTTAGTGCAAGGACAGAAGTCAATTTCAACAGCTTTTGCCCTATTGTTGGGGCGAGTTGAACATCGGGTGGAGATCGAACTGACGTAAAGGAATGTCGGACTCTTATTTCCAACGTTAGCTAACATCAGTTTTTTTTAGACGTTTATTTTAACGTCACCATATATGACATCGGTATTTTTGCAGACGTCAAAAGCTTAAAATAACCGATGTTATAAGCACTTTTTGTGTTAGTGAATATGGGTAACCTAACGTCCGGACACATACCCCTCCTTAAATGTTTAAAATATTAGTTAGTTAAATAGTTTAATAAAAATATATTAAAAAAATTAGCAATATAAACTTAATATTATTAAGGGTTTAATATTAAAAGAATATATATTTTCTTTTGTTTTAATATATAAAAAGAAATTATGATTGGGTAAATATTGAGTTAGGGTACAAAATAATAATTAGATAAATGTTGAGATATGTTAATTCAATGAAATTAAGGATTGTATTTCTCGAAATACAACTGTTTAAATGAAATCACAGAATTAGGGTACGCTAGAATTAATTATGAATGAATTGTAAAATAAAAAGCATACCTTGGAATTTTGAAGCTCCAATTCGCAGATAAAAATCCTGTCCATCCTGTGCTAGTATCCTGAAGTCAACAATGTTATGAAACCATTGCAAGCAGCCACTTCCGTTGGCACTGATATCCAATTGAGCATAGGCAGTACAAGAGCAGTTGCTCAAGCACAATTTCTGGCACTCCTCAAGACTCATTCTCTTATCATACCAAGATGAAGATGTGTCTGGCAATTTCATTCCCTCGTACTTCTTAAAACTATCTCCCTTGTTGCAATCTAGAGGTATAATTCGATCACAAGTTGAATCTGCAACGTTCGATCGGAATCCACTCAAACATTCACAGTGTTGATGTGCTCCACTCACATTGCAAATAGTGTTCGCACCACACATACCATATTTCTCACACTCATCAAATGAACCAGTGTATAGAGGATCCCAACTTTTACTCTCATCTGACCATAATAAACGCATTTGATACCCTTCTGGGAGCAATCTGCTTCTCAGTTTAGTTGAACTATTCAAGAGTTGAAACTCATAAAAGATTTCATCTTCATTCATAACAAAAAGGGATTTTGTTGAAGGATGAGTAGTTCTTTGTCCAGGTACTCCTGTGACTCCAACACCATTCCAAGAGCCTGGTCTATAAACTATGTCATCATTAGAATCCTTTGTGATAACTAGTTGAGGAAGGCCACGAGTATCAACACCAAATGAAAATTCACCTGGAGTAGGATCGTTGAGGGATTTCCAAGATCTTAAAGCTCGGTAATGACCAGTTTTCAAGTTCATTCCAAGTTTCATTCCTGGAAGCAAAGTATCATCTGGGTAATCAAAGCTTTGCCATAAGAAGTTATTGTAGCCATCTTTCACAACCATGTTTCCTGATTCCAACAACTCGACAGAAACTGGTTTGCTTGGAGTGTGTGATGCATTTGAGGACCATATTTTGGCTCCTGTGCCACTTTTGATACTAAGAATTCCTTGATCACTGTCTAGTTCTAAGACGCCGGAGTGGTCTTGAAGTGGTGTTTCTTTGTTGGCCACCCAAACAACTGTTCTTGGGGATATGGTTTTGTACCAAATTCCAAGGTAACGGCTACCGGAATTTGAAGGGCTGAAGAATCCTGCTTCAAAGGTTCCGTTTGTGGAGACAAGAGTTACATTCTCATTCGTACCATCTTTCAAGGGTTGGGTCGGAGTAATCATCTCCAAAGTGGAGGACATGGATAACAGAGAG
>Ga0214545_1004803_pt1 | contig 25030 bp, 7 predicted proteins | sample CNSS4metaG_FD_160064 | JGI IMG/M metagenome (GOLD analysis project Ga0214545, IMG submission 160064) | Root nodule microbial communities from cowpea collected in UCLA plant growth center, Los Angeles, California, USA - CNSS4 | ecosystem: Host-associated > Plants > Roots > Nodule | place: USA...
TTTGGGAAAAGCATATTCTTTTACACTTCACTTACAAAAACGTTCTCCTGATTCCAAAAAAATTATAATTTAACGCAACTTTTCATTAAGAACATCCATTATACATCTATTTTCTTAATAAAATATTGTTATAAAAGACTATAAATTATAATAAAATATTAGATGTTTTGGAATACTGATCATCTTTCTTTATTTTATTATGGTTACAATGTTTAAATAAAATCAACTTTCCCTGACCAAATTTTTATGCATCGTTTTCAGTTTTTGTTTATAAATATAATGCATAATATATAAATATAAATTTTTAAAAGTAAATATATTTAGTTAATCAAATTTTTAAAAGTAAATATATAAATACTATCGAACATAATTTTAAAATAGGTCAATATAAAATAAACTTAAATCTTTAAGATTATAATGAATGATTACTAAAATTTAAATTAAATATTTTCAGTATTAGGAACGTTATAATCTATGTTATAATCTATATGTATATGGTATGTTGAATATATCTTGATGGTATGGATGAAATCTTTTGTGCTCTAGCTTATCCTACTTTCATTGTTGTGTGTTCTTCTGTGTGGTACTTTCTTTTGCGATCATCATCCACTTGTTGGTGTGAACAGATGCGAGGAACACCCATGGGCAATAGGGAGGTGGTGATTCCGCTGCATAGTCCGCGTGGACTGGTTTCTAATTTCTTTATGAGTTTCTTTAGGGCTTGGCCCATGTATTTGTTCGTCCTTAGATTTATATACTTTGGTTAAACTCTGTATCAAGTTTTTTTCTTTTTTGCATCGTGGTGTGCCTTAGGTTGTAAGGAGTTGAGTTTCAAACTCTCGGACTGTGCTAGTATGTTATATTTATGTGACGCTACCTTTAATTTCGCTTATTAAATTAAATGGTGTGTTACAGAGAACATTATTAAAATATTTATATTTATTTTATATAGACCTATTTTCAAATTATTTTGGATAGTATTTATATATTTACTTTTAAAATTTTTATTATCTAACTATATTTACTTTTAAAATTTTATATTTACATTTTATTATATTCTATTTATAAAATAAAAACTGAAAACGGTGCATAAAAATTTGGTCTCGGAAGTTTATTGTATTCCAACATATTTGTAGCCATAATAAAATAAAGAAAATTATCAATATTAAAAAAAGTTAATATTTTATTATAGATAATTTATTATGATTAGTAATTTAGTAGGCAAGTAGTTGTATAATGGATGTTATTAATGAGAAGTGGCGTTAAATTATAATCTTTTTGGAATAAAATCACATTGCAGGAGAACCTTTTTGTAAGTCAACAGTAAAAAAAGTATATTATTTTCCAAATGTAGATAGAATACTTTCTTGGATCAGGCGCATAATCTTCTGAGGTAAGGGGATCTTATATCTTAATGCATGTTGGAAATTTCATGGAGATTTGTTTTATTATCTCATTTTAAAATATGGAATTAAAAAATAACAATAATTCTTATATAAACTAAAATTAATTTTTATTTTATTTTATTTATAAAAAAATTTATCACAATTAAAAAATTTGTATTTTAGCTTCTACATAGATTAGAACTAAAAAAAAAGTTAATCTATAATGTTTTGAGAATCTTCTAACTTCTTCATCATTCAAAATAAACTGAGATGATTTCATTAATCTTAATTTTTTTAAAATATTATTATTAATTATGATAAAAATTATTGTATTAGTTTTATTACGTTTATCTTTCGTCTATAATATTAATTTACACTATATTTTAAACAATTAATATTTTCTTGTATTAGTTTTAGTTTTTATATTTTATAACTGTTGTTTATATTCGTGATGTGAGTGTTATTATCATTTACTTTATAATTGTTTGAAGCATATAATATTTATTTGACAATTTATATTTTAAAAGTGTGTATGGTATTTTAAATTTTAGACTTAATCACTCTTTATCTAAATTTTAGTTGAAAAGTTTCAAGTAGGTTCTATTATTTCAATTAAGTTTTGATTTTTTAAAACTGTGGATTTAGTCCTTTAAATTAAATTTTGTTAAGTTTATTTGACATTTCAAATATGTTTTATGTAAGGCCCAGTTTTCTGCTTCTTTATTTGAAGGACTGTCCCAATCTTGTGGACGTAAGAGTTGGCCCAAAGGGGAGGATCAGACCTAATCTGCCCCAACCCTAATGCTCTTTTTCGTAAATAGAAACCTTGTGCCCCCTTGAGCTGCAGTCGTCACCTCTGCTAGGGTTTGGAATCACCATAGCCAAGCGAGCTCAATCTCGTTCTTCCACTCCGCGTAAGTCTCTCCCAACTCTAGCTCTGTCCATTTCGTTTCTTCTCTGTGCTTTCCGTTAGGGCTTGTCCTAGGACACTCGTTCTAACCTTGTCCCTCTGATTTTCAGCTCTCAAAGTTACTCCGCGTACTACTGTTTTCCACCGTTCGAGTATCGGAGCTCTAGCTAACATTTCCCAGGTAAGGGAAGCTAGGTTCTTTTCACGTTTTTGAAATATGTGGTGTTGTTTTCGTTTCTGTTTTATGCTTAAATGATTGGAAAATGTTAGTTTTGGTATATTTCTGAGTTAGGGGTTCAAATATTCATGAAACTATGATGTTTGATGTCTTTTTTCGTATTCTGATGCGTCGCACAGTTGATGGGCGAGTTCCTTGGCTCGCTGGGCGATTGTGTACTTTTCTAATATGCGCAGTTTTAGTAAAATTGAATTTCCCAACTCATTAACCGTTGGATTGAGCTCAAATTTTGACATTTGGTTCATAACATGCTATTTTATGGTTTGACCGGTTGGATCGTCGATTAGATATATGTAGCTTGAGAAATGTGTCACGCATTACTGCAATGATTTTGGTTCTGTGATAATAAATTTTCTTAGGAATTTTGGTGTAAGAATTATGGTTGTGGGTTGTGCTTGATTGTATGGAATTGCAAGTACTTAAATGTTGGCACACATTTGTTTGGGATGAATACTATTTTGTGATATATGTATGTCTTGGTATGCATTTATAAAGTATGAGATGAATGAATTTGCATGAGTGATGTGATTCATGGATTGTGAATGATGAACTTAGATAAATCTTGGCATGCGATTTCAATGAAATGTTTGGTTTATGATGTACCTTATATAATGCATGAGACCTACGAAATGATGTGCATGATATGAGTTGTGGTTACAAATTAGATTGATATGATTGTATGATCTCGGCATGTGAAACAAATGAGATGGTTGGTGTCAAAGTAGCATGGTATTGGCATGAGATGGAATTCACAACTATGGTTTGAGAATGATGGATGTGTATGGATTTACCGGGAAAATGAAAGAGGAGAAACAATAAAGAGCTGGTGTGATATGTAAATGTATATGCATGTTAATTCCTCTTAATTTATTGAGCATGATTGGTCCGTGTCAGTGCGTAATTCCTTAGGATCTCTAGGTGAGATCTTCAGGGTCCTGCTTCAGTGGTCGGGACGTAATTCCATGGCCCCTGATAGTGGGTGTCCATGGTGGTGCCCCATCTGTATATCTTGGTAAGGATTCAAGGTAAGGATTGTATCCTGACGCTCTAAGGGGTCAGTTAGTCTCACTTAAAGCGGACTGACTCCTGTGGTGAGAGTAGCAGGAGGCCTGAAATTCATTAAGGGTTAACCTTGTGGTGAGGGAAATTGATTCATTATAACACTTGTAACACATAGCTCGGGGGTGAGCAGAGGTATCCACCACAAGTGCAAGCATCCGCTGAATCCGACTAGGTTATATGTATCCGGATGAGTCGAGTCGAGTCTTAGTGTATTGTTTGAGAAGTCATAACATGCTTGATTGAGATGTGTATATGAGATTGTGAGAATATGTCTTATTGTATGGATGAAGTCTTTTGTGCTCTAGCTTACCCTACTTTTATTGTTGATGTGAGCAGATGCGAGGAACACCCGCGGGCAACAGGGAGGTGATGGTTCCGCTGCATAATTTGCATGGGCTGGATCTTAGTTTCTTTGGGCTTTCTTTAGGGCTTTGTCCCATGTATTGCGATAAGCTTTATTACTCTACTTGTATTTGTTAGACTTTTCAATCGTTTTGCTTTGGCATCGTGTTGTGCCTAGTTTTGTAGGGGTTGGGTTAAGGACCCCAAGACTGCGCTGTTGTACCATTTGTGTGTGGCATTTCTTTAATTACGTTTATTAATTAAATGGGTCGTTACATTTCATGATATCATTTGAGTTATTTACACCGTTTGACATATTTTCGCTTGAATGTTAGCTAAGACATGTGTTTTAAACGTCAAATAAACTTAACAAAAATATTTCTATTATGACTAAATCCACACAGTTTTAAAAATGAATGACTAAATTGGTCTAAAGTTTCGAAGAGAAACTAATTCTAATTTTTAAAAATATATTTGACACTAATATTTCTATATATTTTAAAACAATAAAAAGTTAAAAAGGAAAGTATAGTATGTAAGGTGGAACCCAAAGTAAAATAATAAATAGAGTAAATATTATTATATCTTTTACAACAATAAATAGTTAGAAAGGAAAATTAGGTACACGTCAAGCATGCATATAAAAAAATGAAATTGAATGCACAAGATCCCATCTACAGCTACCGGTTGTGTATATTGACTTCACATTGTGCAATTATATGAGTAGAACCTTTACTGAGATTTGGTTTTATAATGTTATTGTGCAGCTAAAGAAACAGTGTTTTCTTAATCATTTGGCTGTAGCTTTTGTAATATTTTTTTGAACTTGTAATTAAAAACTATAGCAGCAGAATTATTTAATTCACCTCCTATCATAGAAAAATGTAGGTAGGATTTTAGTAATAATCTTTGTTATCATTAATAATCTTAGTTATAATTAATAATAACATTTTAAAAGAAATGATGACGGATGAAATCTTTCAACTATTAATTTTATATTTAAAACGAAATAATAAAGAAAACCCCACATGGAATTTACAATTGGGGTGCGTTTGACCTTTCACTTTATTCGTTTACAACATGCATTTAGAACGTGGAGGTGTAAGATATAATATCCCTTGTGAAGACAAAACCAACTCAAAGAAGATTGGGCGCTTGATCCAGTCAAGTATTCTATAAATACATTTGGGAAAAGCATATTCTTTTACACTTCACTTACAAAAACGTTCTCCTGATTCCAAAAAAATTATAATTTAACGCAACTTTTCATTAAGAACATCCATTATACATCTATTTTCTTAATAAAATATTATTATAATAAATACTTAATTATAATAAAATATTATATGTTTTGGAATACTGATCATCTTTCTTTATTTTATTATGGTTACAATGTTTAAATAAAATCAACTTTCCCTGACCAAATTTTTATGCATCGTTTTCAGTTTTGTTTATAAATATAATACATAATATATAATATAAATTTTTAAAAGTAAATATATTTAGTTAATCAAATTTTTAAAAGTAAATATATAAATACTATCCAACATAATTTTAAAATAGGTCAATATAAAATAAACGTAAATCTTTAAGATTATAATGAATGATTACTAAAGTTTAAATTAAATATTTTCAGTATTAGAAACGTTATAATCTATAATTACATTAATAATAGTAATTAGTAATTATTTTAATATTTCATTATCATAAAAGTAGTTAAATATGATAAAATCCTTAAATAGTATCCAACATAATTAAATAGTAACCAATTTTAAAGACAAAAAATACTAGTATCTGAAATTATTGGTATCTAAAATCTAAAAGTAATAATATATTGACTAATTTAGATACCATTTTATAAATTAAAGAGTATTGGTATATTAAATAGTCTATTATGAATAAAAAATTATAATTGGTTTAGAAATTAAAGTCAAAATTGGTCTCAAATATTAGCTACCAAAGTTTTAGCTATCAAGAAATTAATATTAGTATCTAATTTAAAATTGGAAATTCAAAATCAATAACAGTAAGAAGCTAAAACTTTGGTAGCTAAGGTTAAAGACCAATTTAGACTCTAATTCATAGTATACCATTTTCTCTTTGACTTTACTTTTGAATCTTTTGAATTTCTTTGTTAGGAGATTTAATTCATCATCTCCTTTGGAGTCTGATTCATTTAAGTCTTCATCTAATGTGTCCATAACTCTAGATGACCTGTTATTCATACCTTTTTGCTTGGTTTTAAGAGCTAGATTTATGCCTTTTGTTATTTTCTTGTCACCTTGTAGAATCTACTCATGAACAAGAAGGATTCCTACAAGTTCCTCCAATGATATTTTCTAAAGCTCTTTGGAAGACCTCAAAATTGTATCTTGTGCTCTCCACGTTGGTGGTAGAGTGCACAAGATGTTATCATTTACATTACAAGTAATGTTTCGGTTCCGACCTAAGTTCGTCTAATAACCATCGTTAGGAACGATCACCCACGACAAGAAAAACTGTAATTATCGACGGCAGTAATCCATGTATAATGACACAAATCCGTCGGTAAATTGGTATTACCGACGGACTATCGATGATCAGATATTTGTCAGATAACGCATTGTCGATAACAATTTTACCGACGGATGCCTGAGATCCGTTGGTATTTATCGACAAACACATCCTTCGCAAAAACCATCGGTTATTACAGACAGATCAATCCTTCGGTAATTATCGACGGCCTAATCCGTCGGAAACTACAAACGTTAATGTTATGCCATTATCGACGGATCAGTCCGTCGGTAATTACTGAAGGATACGTCGGCCAGTAATATCCATGCATAAACGTTTGTTATCTTAATCAAATACGTTAGGACTTGGGCACAATGCGTCACTACAAGAAAATCGTTGATATGAAATCTAGTGATAGTCCTCTACCATAAAATGTATTAAACTTCTTATTGGGACAATAAAAAGCAAACATCTCTTCATACTGTACTACTTTCGCTATGACATTTTTGCATCACCAATACTAAACAAAGTTTAAAGCATTGGTTTAAAGGGTAGAATAAAATATCAACAATTTTTTATGCTTCAAAACAAATTTAATAAAATCCAACAAAATCAGTCTAGATAGAAAGGATATCGTGTGCATTGTCTCCTTCAACAAATGACTATATTAGCATATATTAAAATTACTTTTAATAATATTTATGTACTATTATATTATTCTAAAATATTTTACTAATTTTAGAAATTCGTTAATTACATTTATTTAATTTTAAAAACGTATATCTTTATACTATTATATTAGATTTAAAAAAAACATTAAAAACAGTGCATAAAAATTGGCTCCAGTTCGATTTCATTTATAGCATATTTGTAACGATAATAAAATAAAATTTTACATTGCAGGAGAACATTATTAAAATATTTATATTCATTTTATATTGACCTATTTTCTAATTATTTTGGATATTATTTATATATTTACTTTTAAAATTTTTATTAACTAACTATATTTACTTTTAAAATTTTATATTTACATTTTACTATATTCTCTTTATAAAAAAAAAAAAACTGAAAACGGTGCATAAAAATTTGGTCTCGGAAGTTTATTGTATTCCAACATATTTGTAGCCATAACAAAATAAAGAAAATTATCAATATTAAAAAAAGTTAATATTTTATTATAGATAATTTATTATGATTAGTAATTTATTAGGCAAGTAGTTGTAAGAAGTGGCGTTAAATTATAATCTTTTTGGAATAAAATCACATTGCAGGAGAACCTTTTTGTAAGTCAACAGTAAAAAAAGTATATTATTTTCCAAATGTAGATAGAATACTTTCTTGGATCAGGCGCATAATCTTCTGAGGTAAGGGGATCTTATATCTTAATGCATGTTGGAAATTTCATGGAGATTTGTTTTATTATCTCATTTTAAAATATGGAATTAAAAAATAACAATAATTCTTATATAAACTAAAATTAATTTTTATTTTATTTTATTTATAAAAAAATTTATCACAATTAAAAAATTTGTATTTTAGCTTCTACATAGATTAGAACTAAAAAAAAAGTTAATCTATAATGTTTTGAGAATCTTCTAACTTCTTCATCATTCAAAATAAACTGAGATGATTTCATTAATCTTAATTTTTTTAAAATATTATTATTAATTATGATAAAAATTATTGTATTAGTTTTATTACGTTTATCTTTCCTCTATAATATTAATTTACACTATATTTTAAACAATTAATATTTTCTTGTATTAGTTTTAGTTTTTATATTTTATAACTGTTGTTTATATTCGTGATGTGAGTGTTAATTATTATCATTTACTTTATAATTGTTTGAAGCATATAATATTTATTTGACAATTTATATTTTAAAAGTGTGTATAGTATTTTAAATTTTAGACTTAACCGCTCCTTATCTCAATTTTAGTTAAAAAGTTTCAAGTAGGTTCTATTTATATTTTTGTTTCAATTAAATTTCGATTTTTTAAAATAAACAACTTAATTCGGTCATTTTTGTTAGCATCGTACTAACGATGTTAAAGAGATTTTACATTATTAAGTGAATAGTCATATTTAGTAAATATTAGTTTCAAAATGAGTCAACCTATTTCACACGAGTTGGCTCACTATGGGTTGAACTAATATAATGTCAGCTCAACCGGACTCATTTTTTGGTGTGTCAAAAATTTTGTAACGCAACTTGACCCATTAGGGGTTAGTGGGTTATCTCGTTATGAATATTTTATTTTTTCAATTTATTTTATATATTTATTGTATATAATGAAAGTGGATTGACTCAATTTATTTTTTTACAATAGTGAAAATTAAAGTATAAACATATATGACTTAACAAAACTATTTAAATATTATTGAATAACATTTTAATATTTAAAGATATCAAATTGTGAATCTATATAATTAGAAGTAGAAATAATTATAATAAAAAACTAATAAAAATGGTAAAAAAAATTAATAAAGTGTTGTTGTTGGTGGGTTAAAGGCCAACCCACTTTTAACCTGAGTCAAATTTGTTTAACCCGTAGGTTAAGTTAGTTGGGTTCAGTTCAACCCATATTTAATAAAACTGAATATTTCTCAACTTAACTTAGTTCAAACTTGTGATGAACCAAGTTAACTCACGGGGTCAGAACCCATTTTGACATCTCCACTCGTAAATAATGCTCTTTTATAGTTCTATTATGGAGTTTTATCTGAATGGGTATGTACTGGCTAAGTTTAAGCTTATCTGGTGCCTAGTGTAATATGATTTCTCAGTAATCCTTAATTAATCATCTTGACTTTACTTATCAAATTAATTTAAGTTAGATTAACTAACTACAAAGATAATGTCGTCCTTTGTCGGCTTACATCATCTAAGTCTCATGTGAGTAGGGATGACAAGAGATCAGGTTAGATACAAATAGTGCCTACCCGTTACTGAATCCCTAACCGAAAATCCAACTTGATGCCTTACTCATCATATCCATTTAAAAAGTATCTATGAGTTTTTATAAAAAGTAATTCATATATTTTTAAAATGAAATCTAAAATAATTAAAAAAAATATATAAAAAATATAATATAAATTAAATTAAATATAAATTAATTTTTAATTTTAATTAAATTTAAACTAATAAATTTATTTTTAATTATTTATTGGACACCCGCAATTACTAATAATATAATATCCGTACATGATCGTTTACCCTTTTAAAGTAATCACTCGTAGCGAATTTTATTTGTTGTACCCGTAGGCATATTTAGTTTTGCCATGTATATATGTAAGACACTAACATTAATTACATCTTTTATTGTTGCATTTTCTAAATAAATTCAAAATTAAAACTGCTAAATCCTACTTACCTGTTTTCTATGCCACAATGTGGATTAAATAATATTGTGCTCTAGCTTTTAATTTCTAGTGAAAATAAGTTTTTAAATAATCTTAATTACAAAAACTTAATACTAGTTTTAAAAAAATATTACAAAAAACTATAGTCAATTGACTAAGAAAACACTATTTTTTTAGCTGCATGATGACAATATAAAGCCAAATCTCAGTAGAAGTTCTACTCATAATTGAACCACGTGATGTCAATATACACAGAACCGGTAGCTAGCTAGGATCCTCATGCGTGCCTTTTTTTTATATGCATGCTTGACATGTACCTAATTTTCTTTTCTTTCTATCTATGCCAACAACAAATCTATTAATGTTTTCTCTATTTATTTATATTTTTGCTTTGAATTCCATCTCACACACTCTACTTTGACGTGTGCTTTTATTCTTATCAAAAATTCATTAATTACAATATATAAAAGCTCTTTTATATAATTTTAAAATAAAAAAATAAAAAAACTATAATTAATTTTTATATAAATTCAAATTAATTTATAGATACTCTTTTATATAATTTTAAAATAATTAATTTTAAGTTTTTCATAAATTAGAAGTAACAAAATTGACTACTTCTTCTTATATAACTTGTTTTATCTTGAAATCGTTGTATAAAATGTGTAACATGAGTTAATTTATAATAATATTGTTTTATTTTTAAAAGAATTATTTATTATTTTATTACGTTATTATATTAGTATCATTGTACTACTATTAGTTTTTACATTTATTATTGATATTGTTTTCAACATAAAGGTATAATAATTAAAACAAAATCAAGTTTTCAGATATTGAATTCGTTGAAGTCATTTAATTGTTGGTCTAAGGTATGTATAACATGTAGACTAATATTAATTATGGTTGCATCAATTAAAAGAACTTTTTTAAAATTAAAATTGTTATAATACCATTTGTATTTATTATGTCACAGTCTGTACACACCTCGCTCAACCATGCAGTACTTGAAGCCAACTTGCGGCATGGCTTCGTGCCTTTGTGATTATATTATAAAATTCATTTACTTAAAATAGTTTTTATTAAGTAAAATTGTTTCAAGTTTATAAATCCAAAAACGCTCATGTAAAGGAAAATTATTCAATATTATATATAATCAATATGTGTTTTCAATTTAAGCTGTGTTCTACATTGTAAAATAAATATATATATATATATATATATATATATATATATTACATCTTTTAGTTTGAATGTACATATGCATTACATGTGTTTTAACACAATATCAAATGCTATTTCTTTCTTCAAGTAATATTTTGATAGGTGAAAATATAGATTACAAAACTTTTTACTTAATACTAACGTAAAAATACTAACGTAAAAACATGTACTCACTTTTAAAATATACATGATATAATAGATAATGATATTATAATATTATTAAAATAATATACAAAATAAATTTATGAAAAATAAAATAAGATGAATAGAAAAAAGATAAAAAAATAAATGTTAATGAATAAAAAAAAAAGAAGAGAAGATAGACAGTTTTATAAAAAAAACAAGTAAAAATAATAGTTAATTTTTAAAAATGTAATAAATAATTATAATTTAAAAGGTTAAATTAAAATTATTAAATATAACCACGCAAAAGATGAAATAAAAACAAAAGTTGCACGCGGCATATTGTTCGATCAGAGTTGATATAAGGTTGCATCTTACATAATTTGCTATTTTTCAAAATAGATAAAAACTTGTTCACGTTTTACACTTTGTTGTAAAAAAGTATTAATCAAAACTAAAATCTCCTCCTTTTTCTAATACTTAAAATAATAAAATTTAAACACAGATATTTTCAATCAACAAATCAAATTTACACAAGCATTTTCATATACCAACAAAGTTTTGCAGAAATATAACATAAAGCAAAAGCTTAATAGATTATCAAACTTTCGAGAAATAAAATATAATCCTTAGTAAATAAGTACGTATCTTACCGTGCATTGTCTCCAGCATAAAATAATCCCATGTATTGATAGAATATTTTCTTCGATCACGATTATTCAAAATAAAAACTTTTCCACCAGTAATTTTAATATACAAGTACATTTAAATAATTAGAAAGTAGGTGCAACACTCATTCACACGCCTCTACCATGAGCTGATAAAAGAATAAAAAAAAAATCGTCTACCATGTGAAACCGATCTGCGGTTATGTGTTCGCCTCTACGCACACTCTTATTTGAGGTGGTTTTTGGCTCCACATGGCTTTCACCTGCACGCTCTAATTGCATGTTATACATGCATGAAGGTCAACGTGAAACGCACCCAAATTTTGATTTTCTTATTGTCTCGTTTTTAAATAAAAAATTAAATTGAAACGATTTCATTAGTCATAGTTCCTTTTAAAATGGTATTATTTATCATTAATAACAATTATTTATATAATTTTATTACTTTATTATGTTTATCTTTTCTCTATAACATTAACTATTCCTATTATTGTTGCATTTTCTACAAGAAATTCAAAATTAAAACTACCAAGATCCTATTCACATTTTTGTATCCCACGAGGTGGATTAGTTAATTCTGCTCTAGTTTTTAATTTCTACTCAAAATATATCTTTTCCATTATATATAGGATTCTTCTTTTTAGTGTTTACATTTTGTTTCACATTTTATCTTTATTTTCTTATATTAAGTTTACCAATTTTATCTTTTAAATAATCTTTTTGTTTTTAATTTAACAATTTTATTATTTGATCCTTATTTTTAAATTTAAATATTTTTTGAATTAGAATAAATATTTACAATGAAAAACATTATCTGCAAAATACATAAAAATTATTTACAATAAAATTATAAAATTTAATAATATTTTATTATTCTATGTTATCATAAAACAAAGTAAGCACATATATGTATTTCCACTAATTTTTAAATAATCTTAATTACAAAAAATTAATGATAATTTTAAAAGGATATGACAAAACCTATACTCCAATGATTAAGAAAACACTATTTTTTTTGGCTGTATTATTATGACAGTATAAAACCAAATCTCCGTAGAGTTTCTACTCATAACTGCACCACGTGAGAAGTCAATATACGGAACCGGTAGCTGTATTTCTTTTATATGCACGCTTGACGTGTACCTAATTTTCCTGTCTAACTATTTATTGTTCTTAAAAAATATAATAATGTTTACTCTTTATTTATAATTTTGCCTTGAATTCCACCTCGCACTTGTAGATTTCTTTTCCCTTTTCTTGTTTTAAAATGTAAAACAAAACGTTAAAAGTAATTTTTATATAAACTCAAATCAATGTATGGATACTTTTTTATGTTATTTTGAAATAATTAATTTTAACTTCTACATGGAATATGAATATCAACACTTCAAGAAGGCATTAACAACCAATTTTAATAACAAAAAATTGTTAGTTATTATAGTGATTAATTTATATACCAATTTACAAAATAAAAACTTATTGGTTACGGAAATAGTCACTATTATGAATATAAAATTATAATTGGTCACTAATTAATCAGAAATTAATCAGAGACCAATTTAGAAATCAATTTCTTAGGTAGTTGTTCTTATCGGGACCTGGAGGCGAACCTTTAGACAGGTGACAAGATCTGAATGACTTTGACATACCTTGATGAGAAGCTTCCAAGGGTTGAGACATAGGGAAAGATCCACCACCTGTAAAAGACTCTCCATATGTGTGTATGAGAGTGTGTAATTCTTGGTGAAATACTATATGTATTTATAAGGCCTTGGATCTATGTAATAAAACATGAAATGTAATATTAACCAATCAATAAAATAATAACTTACCTGGAATAAATAATAACAATAATAATAACGTGGCACCTCACCAAACATACCAAATATTTTGTAGATATATGGTATCAAGGGATATCAAGACGTAAGCAAACTACGAAGATTTATCATAATTACTGTTCATGTGTGAATATTTTTCCAATAGATGTATCTTAGAAGAATTTGTAGTCTTTTTATAAATGAGACTACTTGGGCCTTATTGGGCCACATTACTTATCATCATCTATTGAGATCGTCCGTTGTCAGATAATGGAAGATTGGTGTCATACAACTCGACGATCCAATAGAGATCTCCAAGATGTCTTCGCAGTCCCAACTTGGGTTGGAAAGGGTTTGTTGGATGAGTGTTTGGTGCTAATCGCGAGCTTCTTGGTACTAGCCAGCTTGGACAACACATTCGCTTTGTCATTCTCTTCTTGTGGTATGTGGTTGATTTTGAACTCATCGAAATGCTCAGCTAGGTTTCCTACCATATGGTAATACTTGAGTAGTGAGGGCTCTTTTGCTTGGTAGCTCCCCTTTACTTGACTTGTGACTAGTTGGGAGTTGTTTATGACCTTATACTCAACTTGGTTGTTTGAGGCATTTAAGTTAAAACGAATGGTCTGCTCCAGTATGAGGTCGATGGGTCCTTCCAGGATGATACTTGCTCGACTACCTTTTTTGTTGGAGGATCTATCAACGCTAAAAGACTACCAATCAAGGGTTCTCCCTTGGTCGGGAGTTCAATGAGGAAATTTGCTAGGAAATGTGACTTCATGGGGCCATTATTAGTGTAGGTTAGTTAGAATTTCAAGAGCTCGATGTGTAAGACCCGAGAAATTTAAATAATTAAAAAATAATTATTTAATAAATGCGAGTAGTAGAAGCCTTTATGACATTTAATGTTAATTGTTATGGTGCGGAAAAGTACTAGCTCAAGTGGTTGAGAGTACTTGTTTGTGTGAGAGGACTTGGGTTTAAGTCCTATGTATGCCAATTGTATGATATTTTATTTTGTGCATTGTTTTAAGGTTATGATTGAATATGACTAGTGATAATGTAATCCTAAAATTTTAGGAATTATCATGAAACATGATTGGTTGAATTGGTTGTGCACTTGCTTTGTGATTCAGTGGTTGTGGGTTCAAACCTTCTTAAGAACGAAATTAACTTCTTTATTTTATAAGAGGAGAAATTTAGTCTGGGTTGAGAAAAGAACTGCACCTTTTGGAAGAGCATATGAGGGTTCTTGGGTATCACAAAGCTAAGGTTATAAGACAATTGGAGCAAAGATGTTTATGATTTTATGATTGCATGTCCTAAAATTTCGTGCTCTATGTGTTGGGATTTGAGGTTTGTTGTTTTTGATATTGTTTGAAAAGCATCTTATACTCTGGTATGAATATAATGGAGGTTTTCGTACAATATGATTGTTTATGGTTCAATCTCGAATTTTGATGATCAAATTGGGTCTAAATTATGTTCATAAGATTTGTGCACTGATTTTGATTGCTTAGTAATGTTTGAATGTGGTTTTGGGCATTGTTCCTAGTGTTTGCGTGCGTGAACAAGGAGGACGTCTGTTATTCTCGCTCAAGCGAGCAAGGCTCTCCTAGGCAAAAATAGGAGATACTCGAACCAGGTTCTACTCGTGCATCTCGCTCAAGCGGAGAGCCCTTGTTTTGGGCGACAGGTTATCTCGCTCAGGCGAGCATGCCTCGCCTAAGCGAGAAATCGTGAGAATTTTGTGGTTCTGCTCGAGCATCTTGCTCAGGCGAGAGAGCTTAGCTTAAGCGAGACAGGCCTGGTCGCTTGAGCTAAGGTTCCTAGCCTAAGCGAGATTGGTGCAGTTTGGTGTGTTGTTGTACGCTTTAATACGGACTTGGACCAAGAGATGTTGTGCCATGAGCGGGTAGGTTCATGGAGGGTGGTGAACACATGATGATATGAGCGAGGAGGTTTATATCCTGTTACTCTCGTGTGGGGATATGAGCGAGGTAGGTTTGTATGTTCCGTGCTCACACTTGAGAGATACTGCGTGTGGGGAGGTACGTAGCTGGTGGATCACTTGTGTTGGACTACGGGCGGGTAGGTCCATAGAGCAGGACTATGAGCGGGGAGGTTCGTAGAGGCATGATCATGAGCGGGCAAGTTCGTGTGAGCATCATAAATCCTGAGTCCATGACTAACTTTTTATGTGAATTGAAGGTTGAAAAGCTTTGGGATATTAAGGTCTTGGCCAAGAACTAACCAGATGAATTAGATGGGTGTATTGTTGTATCCTGTTATATTATATGTTATTAATTATTTATAAGCTCACCCTTTCTGTTTGTGATTGGCGATGACCGTGTAATTCTTTACACGGGAGCAGACGATGCTATAGGTAATGTTGGTGATGTATAGGGACGGAGAGAGGGCTAGCTTGGGGGCTCTTGAGATATTGATTTTTTTATGATGTTATTTTATTATGCTGGATTTTGAAAACTGGTAATACGATTGTTATTTGGTTATGTTTAAATTATGTCGCGTTGAAAAATATTTTAAATTTTCCCGCGTTTGGGAATAATAAAAGTGACGATGTGGATTTCTATTTCTTATTTATTTATTTTAATTAACTAATTTCCAGTAGGGATGTTACATTTGGTATTAGATCAAAAGTTTTTAAGATTTTTGGGAACTATGGGGAGTGAGCTAATCGTGTTTCCTCTGTGAAACTATTGCGTGTTATTGATTGTTAACAATTGCTTGTTTTTCTTATATAATTAGGGTTGTTTAATGTTAATAGCTGAAAAATGTGGCGTGTTCAGGCAATGGCAAATAGGAGACGTAGGAATAACGCTGGGGCTGATGAGATTGCAAATGCAATCCATAGGATGTTGGACGCGATGCAGCCTGTTGCAGCGCAACCGAGGATGCAATTCCACTTGTGAGACCAGTGACGATGGAGGACTTCATGCATCACAAGCCGACGAAGTTCACTAGCAAAGCCACCCCAGATGAGGCAGATGCATGGTTGCGTGAATGTGAGAAGATATTCTGGGTGATTGAGTGCACAAAAGCCTAGAAGCTTACTTTTGCCACCTTTTTGCTAGTGACAGATGCATAGTATTGGTGGGATGCAACAACAGATGCAGACCCACGAGGAGGAGGAGAATTGGGTCAACATCAGGAAAAGGTTCCTAGAGAAGTATTTCCCCGACAACGTTAGACATGATGCGAAGCTGAGTTCCTTACCTTGCAGTAGGGGACTATGTCAGTACAAGCATACGTAGAGCGATTTGAGTATCTAGCGAGGTTTTAATCACAGGGAGTTTCTTGTAGGAAATTTGAAGGCGGCCTAAAGCATGAATTGAGGCACTTCATTGTACCACTGAGCGTCAAGGAGTTTCCTGTCTCTGTAGAGCAGGCTAAGAGCGTCGAGTAGCTGGAAATGGGGCCCAGCAGGGTCAGTCGACCCCAGAAGGCCAACATTGAGGGCAGACAGTAGAAAAAGCCCTAAAGTCAACCCCAGTCAGCTTCGCATAAGTTACGGTGCTATAACTGTGGAGGAGAGCAACTGAGGAGAGATTGTACTCAGCCAGCAGCCAGTGGGGGAAGTAGTGCTAACACTCGCAAGTGCTATGCTTGTGATCAACTAGGGCATTTTGCTAACAAGTGTCCTAATAAGAAGACTACTATCGGAACACGACCTCAGCCATCTTCGATAGATAGGCCGAGAGTAGCGGGCCAAGTTTTCGCCATGACCAGCACTGAACCCACCTGGTCAGGTAATCTTATTCTAGACTACTGCTTATTGTTTGGTAACAGTGTGCTAGTGCTATTTGACTCAGAAGCTTCACACTCCTTCATATCTCACGATTGTGTGAAGAAGTTGGGATTGTCGACTCGTGACTTGGGATGTGAGTTAATAGTCTCGACTCAGCATCTGGGCAGGTTTCAACCAATTCTTCCTGTGTTGGATGCTCGCTAGAAGTGGAGGGCCGAAGATTCAAGGTGAATCTTGTATGCTTGCCTCTGGAGGGATTGGATGTAATATTGGGAATGGACTAGCTGTCTATCAACCATGTCGTGATTGATTGTGGACAGCGCAGAGTTGTGTTCCCATTGACGCAAGGAGTAGGGCTGATATCGACATAGGAAGCTGTGAGGGAGATGAAGGAATGAGCTACTTGTTTTGTGATAGTGGCTCAAACTGAAAAGAAAAGCACAGAAGAACAGATCAGGAGTATTCTAGTTGTAGATGAATATGCCGACGTGTTTCCAGATGAAATATCCGAGTTACCACCAAGTAGGGACATAGATTTCTCAATTGATCTTATCCTTGGAGCGGGCCTCGTATCGGTGGCTCCTTATAGAATGGCACTGGTAGAGCTAACATAATTGAAAAAGCAGATCGAGGATTTGCAAGAGAAGAAATTCATCAGACCTAGTGCGTCACCGTGGGGAGCGCTTGTGTTACTGGTGAAGAAGAAGGATGAGAGTTCTCGGCTATGTGTAGATTAACGACAGTTGAATAAATTGACGATAAAGAACAAGTATCTATTGCCGAGGATCGATGATTTGTTAGATCAGTTGAGAGGAGCAAGTGTGTTCTCTAAGATCGACTTAAGGTCTGGATACCATCAGATCTTAGTCAAACCAGAGGACATCCAAAAGACAACATTCCGATCAAGATATGAACATTACGAGTATGTAGTAATGCCATTTGGAGTAACTAATGCTCCCGCAGCCTTTATGGATTGAATTGTAAGAAATTTCAAGTTAGGGGAGCTTTACGTGTTGATTTTTATGTTTACGATTGAATTGCATTATTTTATGCTTGTTTGTTATGAAATTTCGTGCTCAATCTGATGTGAATTAGAGGGATTGTTATTTTGATCATTCCTTGAACAATACCTTATACTCTGGCATGAATATGATGGGGGTTTTTGTGTTGTATGATTGTTTATGGCTCATTCTCAAAATTTTGGTGGCCCAATTGGGTTTAAAACATGTCCATGAGAATTACTCGTTGTAATACATTGCTTGGTAATGTTTGAATGTGGTTTTGGGCATTGTTTCTGGTGTCTACGTGCATGGACATGGAAGACATAGACATGTAAGACGTTTGCTATTCTTGCTCAAGCAAGCAAGGCTCGCCTAGGTGAAAATAGTAGAGACCCGAACCTGGTTCTGCTCGAGCATCTCGCTCAAGCGGAAAGCCCTTGTTTTGGGCGACAAGTCATTTCACTCAAGCGAGCGTGCCTCGCCTAAGCAAGAAATCGTGAGGATTTTGTGGTTCTGCTCGAGCATCTCGCTCAAATAGAGAGTTCTGTTTTGGGTGACAGAGCATCTCACTCAAGCGAGCGATCCTCGCCTAAGCGAGAAATTATGGAATGTCGTGTGTTTCTTCTTGACTCGCCGCCTAGGCAAGAGATTTTGTTTCTAGGCGAAGAGCCATCTCGCCCCAGCGAGAAGATCTCGCCCAAGCAAGAAGGTCTCGCCTAAGCGAGACTTCGCATTAAGCCAATGTAATGCGCTCGCTTAGGCAAGAGAGCTTAGCTTAACCGAGACAAGCCTGGTCGCTTGAGCTAAGGCTTCTAGCCTAAGCGAGATCAGTGTAGTTTTGCATGTGTTGTTTGTACGCATTGATGCGGACTTGGATTAGGAGATGATGTGCCATGAGCGGGTAGGTTCATGGATAGTGCTGAACACGCGATGATATGAGCGGGGAGGTTCATATCCAGTTACTCTCGTGTGAGCATATGAGCGAGGTAGGTTCGTATGTTCCGTGCTCACACTTGAGAGATGCTGCGTGCGGGGAGGTACGTAGTTGGTGGATCACGTGTGTTGGACTACGGGTGGGTAGGTCCGTAGAGCAGGACTACGAGCGGGAGGTTCGTAGAGGCAGGACCACGAGCGGGCATGATCGTGTGAGCATCATAAATCCTGAATCCAAGGTTAACTATTTGTGTGTTGTGAAGGTTGAAAGGCCTTGGGGATTAAGATCGTGGTCAAGAACTAACTAGGATAAATCAGATGGGTGTATTGATTTTATTCTGTTTTATCATATGTTATTTTTTTATTTATAAGCTTACCCTTTCTGTTTGTGATTGGCGATGATCGTGTGATTCGTTACACGGGAGCAGATGATGCTACAGGTGATGTTGGTGATACATAAAGACGGAAAGAAGGCTAGCTTGTAGGCTTTTGAGATAGGGATTTTTTTATTATGTTATTCCATTATGTTGGATTTTGAAAACTTGTACAAAGATTATTATACAATTATGTTAACTTATGGCGCGTTGAAAAATAATTTAAATTTTCCCGCATTTGGAAATAATAAATTTTTGTCGATTACTTTTCTATATTTTATTTATTTATATAATTTTCAATAGGGATCTTACATTTAGTATTTAGTATGAGTTAATTTATCATAGTTTTTATTTATATTTTTTATTGTTAAAGAAGGTATTATATAATTCACTTACGTTTATTTTTATAAAATTATTTTATACGATTTTTAAAGTTAGACTATTATATTGTAATCGTATTACTATTATAGGTTGTATATTTTATCTTTTATGACTATTGTTTATATTTAAGTGTCTTTTTATTTACTTTAGAATAGCACGAAAATAAAAGTTTACATTTTATATTATAAATCATAAAATAAACAAACTTCATTATTATTTTAAAAATGCATATGATATTCTAAATTTATTCGAAAACTCATAGAGAGAAAAATTATTAAATATAAATTCTAGAGTATTAATTATATCCAATACTGCGTTCATTATAAGAAAATATTTGAATAATGATCAATTACTGAAAAAAATAATTAGTCACTATATTAGTTTTTATAAACTAAAAATTGTTGGTGACTAAAATAGTTTAAAAAAATTATAATTGATCTCTAAATTGGTAACTAAAATAGTTTCTATATTATAAATTGATTTATAATCTGTCACTAACATTAGTTATCATCAAGGTTTTGGGTACCAAAAACGTTTATCTTTAATTAGGAAATTGATCTTTAAATCGGTCTCTAAATATATTTTTTATCATTAAAATTGATCGTTATTTAAAAGTTTTATTGTATATTATAAACTCTTACCACTAAAATTAAATATTATTTTAGAGTGTTACAATTTAGCTATTTTGTATTTTCTCATTCGATGAAGTTCATTTAGTTTTTAATTACTATAATTATTTGGTTTGAATAATTAACTATTGTAAATGAAATTAAAAAAAGTTTGCAAATAATAAAAAATTGGATGAGAGTTTCTTCAAAAGCCTCAAAATAATATATATATATATATATATATATATATATATATATATATATATATATTAATTAGTAGCAGATCTTGATTAATATTTTAGGGGATAATCAAAATTTATATATTTAATTATTGTCACTAAGGCAAAGATAATGAATACATAATTTAGTATAACCATAACTGTATAAAGAAATAATAACTATTGTCATTTGTTCTTTCATATTCTTGAACTCATCAATAATTGAACCAGAACTAAAATTTCCAGCAATTTCTTTTTCAATGTAAATAAATAAATTGTCAGCAAAAAATTCACCTTTCATCTTTATTCAACGATCGTGTTTTGATAATCTTCATTACAAAAAACAATTTTTCTATTATAGTAATGACTCACCTGTAATTCTTTAAACTTTAAGAAAAAAAAGTTTATAATTGGACAATTGAATGAGTAGTATCATGGTTCAGAATATATGTGAAAAAGTTAAATTTGTCTTGTTTTTTCATCTTCACACAGTTTCCTTTTTTATCATTTTTAAAATATAATTTGTTCTTTTATTCTTTACCAATAATATTTTTTTTAAAGACTAAGACTAAAGAATAATTTGTCATAATCTAATAAAAAATTGAGACATAAATACTAAAATAAAAATTCATGATAATTAAACTATAATTAAAAATCGGTTATAAAAAAATACATAGTACAATATTTTTTTCTTCTATATTCTTAAAATGAATATAAAAAAGCTCGTTAGATAAAAAATAATTTTAACCATTAAACTAATATTTAACTATCAAGTAAGACAAAAAAATATTTTTTTTTTCAAAAAAGAAAGAGAACATATAAGAGATAAGAGTACAGACAACGATTATTTTTCTCTTTAAATATAAAAAAAAAACAAGTAAAAGTAAAAGATGAGAACAATACGTGAACAACTCAGGAGACAAATAAGAAACATCTTATTAATTTTTTTATTCTTTATTATATTTGATTTCAAATTTTATTATTAATTAATTTTAAATATTATGATTTATAAATCAAATAAAAAAGATTTAATTTGATTTTCTTTAATTTTTGATATACTACACAAAATTTAAAAAAGTTTAAATACTATACATAATTTAAAAGGTTTCAAAATTTTTGATTGCATAAATTATAAAAAAATCAAATTTTTTGAGCATACATAATTTAAAAAACTTAAAAAATTTTAAATAGATAAATTAAAAAAAATCAAAATTTTTGGGAGACTACGGTCCTGCGCGATTTATAGTCCACCACTGATTTATATATATATATATATATATATATATATATATATATATATTATAATTTATATGATTTAAATGATTTTAGGATAACTTTTTTGTTAAATTAGTTTAGCCTTTCACTTTGTATTGTACTCTTGTGTTGTTTTTTTTTTCTTTGGTCACCATTTTGGTGATAAAAGATGAAGATGCATGTTTTTTTTCTTTTTTTAATTATGAAATATTTTATTTTATTAGTTTTATATTAGTAAATGGAATGTTAGGATTATTAATTACTATTATTACTCATAATTATAGTTTATAACATTTCTAATACCGAAAATATTTAATCTAAATTTAAGTAATCATTCATTGTAATCTTAAATATTTATGTTTATTTTATATTGACCTATTCTAAAATTATATTGGATAGCATTTATATATTTAATTTTAAAAATTTGATTAACTTAATATATTTACCTTTAAAAATTTATATTTATATATTATGTATTATATTTATAAACAAAGCTGAAAAACATGCATAAAAATTTGGTCACGGGAAAGTTGATTTTATTTAAACATTGTCCATAATAAAATAAAGAAAGATGATCAGTATTCTAAAACAGTTAATAATATTTTATTATAATTAATAATTTATTATAATAATATTTTATTAAGAAAATAGATGTATAATGGATGTTCTTAACGAAAAGTTGCGTTAAATTATAATTGTTTTTGGAATAAAATCGCATTGCAGGAGAACATTTTTGTAAGTACACTGTTAAAAATATGCTTTTTCCAAATGTATTCATAGAATACTTTCTCGGATTACACGCACAATTTTTTTTAGGTGGTTTTTGTCTCCATATGGGGTCTTATTATATCTTACACCTCCACGTTCTAAATGCATGTTGTAAATTCCACGTGGGGATTTCTTTATTATTATTTTGTTTTAAATATAAAATTAATAGTTGAAACGATTCCATTCGTCATAATTTCTTTTAAAATGTTATTATTAATGAGGACTAAGATTATTAATCACAACAAGATTATTACTAAAATCCGATTTACATTTTTATATGATAGGAGGTGGATTAAATAATTCTTCTATAATTTTTAATTACAAGTTCAAAAAAATATTACAAAACTATAGCCAAATGATTAAGAAAACACTTTTTCTTTAGCTGCAGATAACATTATAAAACCAAATCTCAGTGAAGGTTCTACTCATATAATTGCACAATGTGAAGTCAATATACACAACCGGTAGCTGTAGATGGGATCTTGTGCATGTACTTAATTTTCCTTTCTAACCATTTATTGTTCTAAAAGATATAATAATATTTACTCTATTTATTTACGATTTTACTTTGGGTTCCACCTCACACACTATACTTTCCTTTTTAACTTTTTTCTGTTTTAAAAGATATAAACATATTAGGTTTAAATATATTTTTATCTCCTTAACTTTTAGTGAAAATTAGAATTAAGTCTGTTTTGGAACTTTGAATCAATTTAATCTCTTATCTTTAAAACTGTGTAGATCTAGGAACAATCTTTGAGTCAAAATTTCGTACGGTAGGTAAAGGAAGCTAATATTATTTTTATACTTGTTTACAATTTTGTTGATCTGCATGATGATTTCTCATGAATTGTACGATGCTTGAGTTAAATTTAGATATGGGATGTGCATGAATTTGTGATCTTGACTGAATTGGTTTGCATTTGTCTTGTAAATGTGAAATTAAATTGATGAATTGGTCAACTTAATCCATATAATACATTTTAAACTTATATTTATGCTTATTATGAACCAAGAAACATGTAAAAATAATTAGATGAACCAAACTCACTATTTGATACACCTATGAAGTTTCTAATTTTATGTAAACTAGTTAGACGAGTCAAATTATTATTGAGCTATAGCAATAAAAAGACCTTAAAATTATAAGAAAAAGTATACCATGATAAAAATCCATCTAAATACACACAATCGAACTTTGAATTTGGTCAAAAGCCTTTTAAGATTCATTATTTTTTATATTAAATCTATCAGTTGATTCTCTTAAAAGAAGATTTCAGAAATATAATATATCTATATATATATATATATATATATATATATATATATATATATATTATTTTTTATAAAAATAATTAACTAATGATAATATTGAGAGAAAATACTGTTTTTAAAATTGAAATTCACTACAAAGGTTTTAACAATTAAAACAAAATCAAGTTTTGAGATATTGAATTCTTTGAATTCATTTAATTTAATTGTTGGCCTAATGTATATGTAAGACACGTGGACCAATATTAATTATTCATATTATAGTTGTACCTATTAAAATATATTAATTGTTAAAATACTATTTCATTATAAAAGTAATGAAAACAGAAATCAAGTTTTGAGATATTGAGTTCTTTGAAGTCATTCAGTTGTCGGCCTAATGAATGTATAAAATGTAGAGTAACATTAAACTTGTTAAAATACTATTTCTTCTTATTATGCCTCCGGCTAGATTAAATAGTTAGGTAATGTGAAATCTCATTACAGACGCATGCACCATATGAAGCCAACTGGCGGTATGGCTTGGTGCGGACCTTTTTGATTATATTATAAAATCAATTAATTAAAATCGTATTTACGAAATCCCCTATTTCAATTTGGAGTTGTTTTTTGCCAGCTACTTTGAACGACCATTAGCTCCGCCATTTTTTCTTGACTTTTTTATTTTGTTTTTGTCGAGCTTACCATTTTTCGGTCTTTATAAATTGACATGCATGGGAATGAGAAATGACAACCAAGAATCAATCAGTAGCAGAAGGAAAGCTTGAAGCATGGCTATGTTGTATTTGGCTTTGCTCATTCTGCTCTTTCTGTTTTCCCTGAAG
>Ga0214545_1004806_pt1 | contig 24997 bp, 16 predicted proteins | sample CNSS4metaG_FD_160064 | JGI IMG/M metagenome (GOLD analysis project Ga0214545, IMG submission 160064) | Root nodule microbial communities from cowpea collected in UCLA plant growth center, Los Angeles, California, USA - CNSS4 | ecosystem: Host-associated > Plants > Roots > Nodule | place: USA...
ATATATATATATATATATATATATATATATATATATATATATATATATATATATATATATATATATATAAAATTATTTTTAAAATATATAATTAATCTTTAAAATCTATATAAATATATGTACCACACCTAGCCGGCCTAACCAAATAATAATAATAATAATAAATTATCATATATACGCTGAGCAAATAAAGTAACCGGCCTAAGCCGACAGAAGGGCAATAGCGACCTAAACCACTAAAAGAGTAATCGGTCTAGATCGGTAAAGAGTAACCGGTCTAGACCGGCCGCTCTGGGAAACTAAACAAAAACTTAACAAAATCAAAACATTTCTGTAAGACTCATAAGACCCACAAACAATCGAACTAAGGGACCTGGGCTAGGATCCAGGCCCACCTACAGCCCAAACAGGGGCCCAGTCCATGACGTGGCCAAACATAATTAAGAATCTATAAATATGTATGAACCCCACGAATTAAAGGTACACATTCATTACTCTCTTAATCATGAGATTTGACTTTCTTAGAGATTTTGCTGACTTGAGATTCGGAGTCTCTTCTGCAGGTAACCTCCTCGGGTCAAACCGATCACACCGAGATATCCATAGGCGACATGCATCAGCCAGGAGGAAGCCTACTGAGGAGATAGCGGACCTGAGTAACACTTGTGTTTAACATATCTTATTTGTTCTCTGCAGGAACAATATATAAAGAAAATTCCTTCTTTTGTGTCCACATTTCAAAATACCAATTTTTTCCTTTAAAATATAATTATTTATTATATTTTTAAAAATTGACATTTATTTTTACAAATTTTTTTCTCTATTTATAAATAATTATTCTCTCATCTTTTCTTATATATTTCACTTTATTTTTAATAAATATAAATTTATTTTATATATTAACTTAATAACAATATATTATCATCACATATTAATATAATATCACGCATATTTAAAAAATGCATAGCACTTGTATACGCTAATAATTGATAAATTAAATAACGGTTAAAAATAAAAAAAATAATAAACTATTTATAAAATAATTAATTTTTAAAATATAGGTAAATAAAGAGAGAATCCGACGAATTCAGATACATTCAAAATTATGGAATGTCGAAATCTTTAAAAGAGAATTAATATATTGATTTGATTAATTGTGGTGTGTAGGAGTTTGAAGTGATTATTTCAAATTTCTTTGAAGTTGTTAGATAAACATTTTTAAGCTCCAAACATTAAAGTTGCCAATTATTATAACTTCTAAAGCTTTTCCAACTTCACAGCAACATCTGTAAATAATGTCAAAAGTGTCAACCGAATAACTACCTAGTTTAAATAAATAAAAAATTACGACAAAGCTCAAAAAAAGTAATTAAATGTTCTTAACGTGACCATGTATTCTATAAGAATCATTGAATTTTTGTATAAAGTTTCGCGAAATTGATTTAATGTTTTTTACCTTACATTTTTGTATTACTAAGATGGTATTGAATCTTTTTTCGTATTATTTTGTGGTATCAACATTCGTCAATTACATCAAATTACGTGAATTGAATGATCACGGCAATGTAATAAATTAATGAAGATAACTATATATCAATGATGACAATGAAGAACACACATGACTAAATATTGGACCAAGAGAATAAGAGGCAGTTAAACATTGGTGTATAATGCAGAATGACTCAACTTATGTATATTTGAATAAAATTCTTAATACATATAAATTAATTTAAAAATTAAAATTCTTCATAAATAAAAAATTATTCACTTTTAAACAAATTATTCACCCAAGCATGCATATAAGTCTGCTTTTGACGAACCAACAAACATGTCATTAGTTTTTTACTTCCATAAAATTCTTTTTTTTTTAACATGACCTAAATAGTTTACAGGCCAGTATAAAATTATGTAAATATTTTTACTTCAAAATTGTAAAAAATAATAATAATTTTTTGTATACTTTTATGAAATTAATTTTAAAAGAGTTAGTCCATCAACCTATATATTATACTTATTTAATTTGCAAATAGATTAGTACACTAACCAAGATAAAGGACCCAACTCTTCTTTATTTTGGGTCTAAACCTCAGAATTCAACAAAGCGCGAAATAAAACCAGTGGCTATTGCTTCCTGTAACCCCATAATTATTAACTACACCACATAATCAGTGCCTCTGCAGAGAAAGAAGAGAGGGTAGAATGCTATAAAGAGAGAAGAGAAAATGTGCAAAAGAAAAAACTTTTTTCTAAAAAACTCTTTCTATGTTTTCCAAAAAACTTTTTTCGAAACACCTCTGTATATAAGTGTTTCAGAAAACTTATTCCGAAAAGTATTGTTTTACTAAAAAAATTGTTCCATAAATTATAGTCTAAAAACCCTTTTCCCAAATATATTTCATATGTTAAAGTTAATTCCAAAAATTTTATTCCGAAAACCTTGTTTCAAAAATTCTAAAAAATCTCTCAGAAATTTTTCGAAATATATATTTCAGAAATCACTTTTTCAAAAGTAAAAATGAGCATTTTAAAAATTTGGGTAGTTGGGAAAAAATTGTGAAAGTGCAGGAAGTAAAAACCAAGAAAACCTAGTTATATAGTTACTAAAATGTTTTATACTTTATATATGATTTTGTATATTGGAGTTTAATTTATGTATTATGAATGCGGATTTTGTTTTAATATTGATTAAAATCAATTCAATTATAAATTAAAAAATAAAATAATAATAATAATAGTTAAAAACTTACCGTACAAAGTCATCTATAATTGAATGACAGTATATATATTGTAATTAATTTTCTTGTATTTTGTTATCTTTATTTTTTAGGTGTTTTATAAAATTATAACGTTATTAATTGAACGTTAAAGTTTAGACAAAGGTTCATTAATTTAATGAGTACTTAAAAATTCTAAAATAGTTAACATAAAATTTAAAAAAATAATAATAATAAAAGGAAATAAATTTTACAAAATCAAGTAACTTCAATCATTATATGCATGGAAGTTGTTTTGGATTAATCGAAGCAATTCTTCCTTGAAAAGTTCGGTCTTTCAGGACATACAAAATTAATTAATTAAAACAATATGGCAAATTCTTCTTTTAACAACTTAATTTTAAAAATAAAAACGTAATTTTAAATATTAAAATAATAACTATAACTATGTATTATTACTCCGTCTAAATTAAAAAAAAAAGTATAAAATTGATTTGATTAAGTTTTTCTTCGTTAGAACAGAATATGTAAAGCTTATATGACTTCAACATTAAAATAAAATTCGTAAGAATATAATAAGAGCAAACTAAACGATGTCGTTTGTGTACAATAGCCAAGTAGTGTTGACTAAGGATCCATTTGAAGTTTGAATCATAGTGCTACATTATTCTTAGTTTCTAAAACCATACAAGTAAAAATAAAAATATGCAAAAACAGATTATCACCAATCAAAGATAATCACTTTTTTTTATTTATTTCGTTCCTTTCCACCCTATGAAACCCAAACTTAGGTCAGAACTTATAATTCATTTCTCATTTTTCTATTAATTGTTTACATAAGGAGAAAAAAAACCAATAAAAACGAAATCATTTATTAGTTGTTTTGTTACATACATAAACTTAGTTTTAGTCCATTATTTGATTTCTATCAAACATATAAAAGGAATGAAAAACAGAATGTGATTACGTAAAGTAAATAGCATAGTTTAAGTTAGCAAAAAAAAAAACTCCAAATTCAGAGGCAGAAAATTCAAATCCCATTCATCTACACCTATTGGGCCTACACATTTCTTACAAGCCCATAAGACTATAAAACTGAATAAGATAATCCACAAATCTACATATAAATGTCAAAAGAATTGTTTTATTATTTTTTGTTGACATAACTGACACCTCAATTCTCTTTTTTTGCCATTTTTCAATTTTAATTATTAATTAGGAGCCACTCTCTCACTCACTGAGATGAGAAAAAGATCATCATGAATCATGAGAGAGAAAAAGAGAAAGAGGTGCAGGTGCACATGGTCAGCAAGAGCAAGAGATGCACCTGATGAGGCCACTCTCGTTGCACGCCGTACACGTCTTGAACCCACCCTTCTCCGCGTACACCTTGCGCGCACCGGAACATTCCCCACACAGCAGGAACCTGTGATCGTCGCACACGTGGCAAGCGCGCAGATGAGAATCTGCTGCGGGCAGACCTTCGAGGAGCTTCCTGAGCTCGCCATTCTCGTGCAGCCACCGCACCTCCTCGGCCCCACCCACGTACCTTCCGTTGACGAACACACGAGGGAGAGTCAGACCCGTTTTGCGACCCGTGACCCGACGGAGCTCCGCGAGAAAACCCGAGTCCATCGAAACGTCGCGCTCGTCCAGAGCGACGCGGAATCCGCGCAGGATGGAACGCACCGTTTTGCAGTCCTCGAACGTGCCGCGGACCACGCGGAGGCTCGTGAAGTACACCACAACGCGCTGCTCCGCGCGGGGGATGGACGGCAGGGGTTGCGTCTGGGCGGCGCGTGGGGGGTCCTCGGAGGCGCGTGCGGCAAGTTTGGGGTGATTTGACCACGCTCGGAGGAGCTTGTTGGCGAGTGTGACCCGGTGGAAAATTGAGGGTTTGGGTTTGGTGGTGGAGGGTTCATCTAATATGAGGGTTTGAATGTCTTTGAAGGAAGAACATGAGAAGGAAGATGAACGTGGTTTGTTCCAAGGTTGCCACATTGAAAGTGGGAACTAGAATAGAACAAAGGTTGCTTTTTTTTTAATTAGGGTTGTGTTTGAAGGTGAAAGGTGGGGTTTTGAGAGGAAGGAAGAAGTGGGGGTGTTGGATTTTTGTTTTGTTTGTTTGTTTGGGAAAAAGGGTAGGATTTAGTTGCTGAAAAGTTTGGATTTTGGTGAATGAGGAAGGAGAAGGAGAGGTAGGAGAGAGAAAGAGAAGGGTGAAGAGTGAGAGTGAAAGAGAAAATGGTGTGAAAATGGGGGAAGAGTGGAGAGGGAGATTGTGGTGGTGGTTAAGGTAGTTGAGGGGTTGGTTTATTTTGCTTTTAGGAGAGGGTTAAGAGGGAAAAGGAGATGGATTTTCAGATATTCGGATGCTCTTATTTAATGTTTGTATTAATATGAATTAATTATGGTGGATATTTAATCTCCATTTATGAGTTTAAAAAAAAACTATAAAATAAATAAAATTATATCCTAATTAGATTCATTAGTGAGATGAGAGCACCTGTTGCAGATGCACTTAAGTCTTTGTCACATCAATAAATATGAGAGTACATGTAGAGTTACTCCTCTCTGAGGAGCTTCCATTTATATTATTTATGTAGAAAATTAATAATAAGTTTTTTCGTATAAGTCAAAGATATAAATATTTATATGTAATGTTTATTTTATTCCTTAAAATATGTTTGAGAGCATATACCTTATATGATGCTTATATAATGAATTTGATGTAAAAAATGGTAAAAACATGCTCTAATTAACTCTGCACAGACACATAATTTATAATTTAGTTTATGAATGCAGAGAAAATTGTGTGTTTAGATTGACGTGAGTATATTTAAAAATGTAAAAGATAGAGAACAGGAATTGCTGCATAGTGAAGTAAAAGAAGAATGATGTTTTGTTTTGTTTTGTTATGTTATGAATTGTTGAATGATTAATTGGAGAGAAGAAGACTTGGTTGCAGCATCTGTGTACCAGCAGACACTGGCAGTGCAACCAACAGCAATTAGGACAGCATTCATGTTCCCTTTTCTCATCAGATCTATTTTTATTCTACTCATTTTCAACCAGAGAACATAAATACTGCAAAAATAATTAACTAATTAAACACTTCATCAAACCATATCGACATAAAAAAAAAAAACTAAATGGTAAAGAATACACTTTCAACATTTTGTTAATGTTGTCGTAACAAAATTACATTAACAATGTTTCCAATATTTCGACTTGAAGTCTATTAAAATAATATTGATACAATTATTATTGTATTTTTGAAATTTTGTCACGAATTTTAGTTTGAAAGACATACAAGAAAATTCAAGAAAAGAAGTTACATTTAAATTTTTTTTCTTATCTTGATTTTTTAATAAAAGTTAAATAAGTTTCTTTGTCCTTTAAGGGTGAAAATTAAGATTTGTTTTTTTTTTTTCAAATCAAATTAGTCTCTCTTATTTAAGAATGTGTTCATTTAGTTTTTTTAACTTTGTTAAGTTTAATTCACCTTTTAATCTTGTTTCTTAATTAATATTGAAGCGGATATCTGTCAAACATCATAAATAATTCAAATATTATTATAAAAGATCTTTTAAACAAAATAAATTTAATAAAATTTGATTAAAATGATTAAATTTACACATTTTTTAAATTGAGTGACTAAATTAAAATAAGTATTTAAAAAAAATAAAATTTCAATTTTTACTAAAAATAAATATATTTAACCATTTAAAAGAAATTGAGAAGAGTATGATTTAATTAGTGCGATGGTTTCAATAGTGAATATGATATTCAGCTTTAGTGGAGAAAGGAGAAAGAGGAAGTGGGTGTGGTGGATTCTGAAAAGTTGCACATGGTGGCAGGGTAACAAAAAGTGAAAGGAAGGATCCAAGAGAGACTTATAACACTCTAACACCTAACTAACTCCAAACCACATGCCACTCCTTTTTCTTCTTTTTTTTTCTTTTTTTTTTTGTTCACTCATTTGAACCAATGTTCCGTTTTTTCTTTCTTGATTTGGGTGCACCATTTCTTTCCATCACACACCCTTCACTTCCTTCTCTCTTATCTATGTTTTTGACATTTAAAAAGGGTTTCGCACTCGACCACATTAAATTAGTACTCACACACAGAACCTTGAGAAAATCTGTCTACCACTGTTCACTGCACAACATGGTTTCGTGTTGGAATCACAGCCTGGCTGCAAGTCTCTGCAAGTTACACCATTCCACACCATCATTCTCTTCTCAATAATCTTTAGTTGCACTTCCATCAATTAATTCTCATTATTTACAAATCTTACATTCAACCTTTTACCTTTTATTGTTTAACTTTGTGTTTTCACACATTTTACCAAATCATTTTGTTTTTTTATGGAACCGAATTGTTTCAGGAGTCTTTTGTTTTTTTGTCTCTATTTCTCGAGATTTATCTTTGAGTTGTTTCTGGAAAGTTTTTTGGGAATGAGATACTTGTAGCTTCGACATTCAAGTCAGTAATACTTCGATATAGTGTTTATACTAAAGCTGAGTTAAAATTAATCTGTCTTTATATTACTGGGCTTTGGTCCTGACTTCATTACCTTCAGGTCGTTTGTCATGGCTTCATTACTTTCTTTTAACCTAGTAGTCGTTCTTAACCCTAAACCCTATGTCTCACTCTCCTCACTTTCTAAGCTTGCCCCTCAAGCCATTCCTTACTGGTTTTGTTCTCTCGTCTCTCATCTTCCCCTCTGCCATTCCTATTCATTAACATAAGTACTGATATCCCTTTGTAGTTTTTCATTTTTTGTGTTGTTGCTGCCATGTTTGTCATGCATCTATAGGTATAAGCATCATTGAGTTGATTGGAGTATAGATCTGTGAGTATCCATGTTGCCATGTTTGTCATGCATCTATAGGTATAAGCATCATTGAGTTGATTGGAGTATAGATCTGTGAGTATCCATGTCTGAAACGAAAACCACAAACAAGAAGTCGACTTTCGCAAGTGATTTAATTCCGGAAGTCGACTTCCGTAAGCCACAAGATGACGAAAGTGAACTTTCGTAGACCAAGATAAATTTTGAAAGTGAACTTCTGTAAACCACTATGAACAACATGAAAATGGCACCATCCGTAGTTGACTTCCGTAATTTAAACTGACTTTCGTAGTTGAAAGTGACTTCGGTAAGAGATGAGTGATTTTCGTAAAAAAATAGTGACTTCTGTAAAAGATCCGTAAAAGAGGGGTGACTTTTGTAAGTGTTGTGTCCAGAAGTGAACTTCCGTAGATGTGTGAGAAATATCACCGGAAGTCAACTTCCAATGAATGAAATTGGGCAACATTGACTTAACTCATCGAATGTCAACGAAGATATTTGATTTTGGATGTCGACTTCCGATTATTTTTTTTTCATTTTAATTTAAATTTTTAATATTTATTATTTTATATTGTTGTTATGTAACTTTTTTAGATTAGGTTGTAATTTTTTTTAGTTAATTTTAATGTAAATAAGTTTTAATATTAATTAGTTATAATTTAAATTAAAATAAGATAATATAAATATATTTTTTTTTTTCTCTTTTTTTTTTTTTTATATATTATATATATATATATATATATATATATATATATATATATATATATATATATATATATATATATAACCTTTAACAAAATAAAAAAATTAAAATTAAAATTATCCTGTTTTTCAAATTTTATTAGAAGATTATCTGATGAAACATGTAAATAATTATAATTATAATTATTTATGATTTTTAATCATTTTAATTTTAATTAATTCTATTGTTGAGTAAATATAATTTTAATTAATTATAATTTTGAATAAATTTATTTTAATTCTTGGGATGCAACGGTACATATACAAACACCGTCAGCCAATTACTTTTGTCATTTCATAATTACTTAATTATTGCATTTGTCTAATTAATTTTTTTATATTTATTTAATTTTTCAAGGACATAAATGAAAGTGCATTAATCTTTGGAGGTGCGAAAAAATACTGGGGGTGCAGAAAGAAAATGCCTTTATGTTTGGATATGGATGTTGGACTATGGGCTGTTTTCAGCCCAGTTACTGGAAAGATAAAATAATAATACAGAGAACTAGAAAGAAAAAATATCGTTTCTTCTTTCTTTTTTTACTTGTTTAAACTCTTTATGATTTGGATTGTTTCTTCAATTTCAATGCATGTTGTACAGTTTTTTTTTTCTTGTTTAAATTTTTTATGATATACATCTTATTTAAACTGCATCTACCCCATTTGAGTAATAATATACATATTTTAATTACTCACTTTATATATAGATACACACACTGGGATATCAAACTCAAAAATATTAATTATCTATTATTAATAATTTTATTTGAATATAAGAAAAATCAAATGATTAAATTAAAGTTACATGTGTAAGAATTATTAAATAAGATATCAAATACATGAAATATAGAAATCAACAAATTCCAAAAGAAATACTTCTAACAAATCTACTAATCGTGTTATATGTGGACAAGTCTCTCTTTGTAGCTATGTTCCGAAAAGAGGAAAATGATTATTTGTTTATCATTAGTTAACATTTTACCTACATTTATGATTTATAACAGATTTAAGAAAACGATTAGTGAAACAACTCTTTATTGTTTTATTTTTAATAATTAAATATCTATTCCAAATTTAATTTTAACTTATTCAAATTTACTTTTTAAAAATATTAAATTTATTTATTTTATAATTTTACTTAGATTACACTTTACAATCAAATTTTTTATTTAAATTTATATCTTAAATAACTTTTGTTTAAAATTTTAAAATATAATAATTGCAAAAAGTCTGCGGATATTCATAAAGATTTACAAGTACTCTTTGTGTGGTTACTGAGGGATTTACAGGGTGAAGTTTTTAGGTAAGCCAATGGAGAAATTCTACTTCGGTTTATCCTTATCCATTTATTAACTCCACTATTTTTTAGATTTTTAATATTTTTTAATTACGAAAATAAATACATATATAGATCATTTATGTTTTAAAACTCTAGTAATAAAAAACTGCATATGAAAAAATGGTTTATTCTCTAATTTTTGGAAATTATAGAAATGTTTCTAAATTTTTACCTGTAGTTTATTTATTTATTTATTTTTAAAAACATGAAATTTTGTCGAAACATATGGTTTATTTATTTAATTTTAAAAACATTAAAAGCATAATTTCAACTTACTTTCGTAATACCTTTTTTACTTTAAAAAATCATATTTTAAAGAAAAATTTCTATTATTTTCTAAAAAAACAAGAATTACAACTTATTGAAAATCCTAACATTTCTTCAATCTTTTTTACCTTTGAAACGCTTAAAAAAAACAGTTACTCACTGCAGAATCTATTGTTGTTTGAATCACTCCTTCAAAATCCAACAAAAACATATAATTTGCGAAATTATGATGTTGTTTTACTTCCTTCCTAGTACATGCTCTTCCTCTTGAAAACACTCATTACAGAAAACGTGAAATGGAAGCCGATTCGAATGCCACCACCATAACCATAAACGTCAAGTTCAATGGCGTCAACATACCCGTCTCAATTTCACCCAACTCTACCATCAAAGACCTCAAGTCCCTTCTTCTACCTTCCACCAATGTCCTCCCTCGGGGCCAGAAACTCATCTTCAAAGGTTTCACCTTTTGCCCCTTTCTCTTTTTCATTCAACACCCTTATGAAAGAACCCCCACCCCTTTTGAATTGGTGTGTGAATCAAATTAAAGAGTGATCTTACAGGTAAGGTTTTGGAAGACCCCGTCACTTTGACTGCATCCAACTTGACTAATGGATCCAAACTCATGCTTGTGGCTTCTCAAGGTTTATATCAAGGGGTATTGTATATGACTTCATCAATCTCTTTCTCTGTTCTGGGTTTTGTTGGCTATGGAGATAGTGTTCAGTAAAATTAGTTTTTAGTTTTCTGTTAATGAATTTAGAATGCATACATTTTAGATAAGAAATGCTGGGAACATTTTGAAGAGACTCTTGGGAAATTTATTGCAACTCATGAAACTGTATAGCTTTTACTTCTTGTTCAATGAACCCCAATTGTGTTTTTTTAGTTTTCAATAAATTTGAACCAACAGTGAAGAATTTGTTAGAGAATGTATAATGATGTATATGGTAAGATTGCTGGCTTTTTAACAACCATTTTGAATGTTATATATGGGGTGGTTTCAAATTAGCAAATTGTGTAAAAATCTTAACATGGTGCATGAAAATTAGAATAAAAATTTTCAAGTAAAAAAATCCACTTTATTGGAGCATGACGGGTGGTTAACTCTGCTGTATAATACTATGATTTCATCATTAAGTTAAAATTGTGGCTTTATTGGTTATTGGATAAACCAATGGAAAATGTTTTACACAAATGCCTTGCCAAAATTGGTATAGACAAACTAGATGGATCATTTCGTATAGGAGATGAATGAAGCTACTTAGAATCGATATTATACAATCAGACAAGTTTGATGAGGTTCATCATGCTTCTCCTTGAAAATAAAAATTATGTTTATAGATGTGGCTGTGTAGAGTTTGCTTGTTTCTATAGCAATCAGAAAAATGTAGCTTGAAGATTTCGATTCTTTTACAGGATGGACCCATCTTGAAGAAAGCTAATGTTGTTCCCAAATCGAGGAAAGATAGTCACTCAGGCTCTAGCAATGATGTGAAGAAAATTCCTGTCAAGAACAGGATGGAACGGTGGAAAGCAACAGGAGTTGTAGCATTGTCTGAAAGCAACTTGGAGGTAATAATAATTTTGTCTTATATTCAACTAGACGCTTGGTTGTGTCAAATGGAAAATTAGAGACGAGGAACGTGGTAAATTTTATTCAATGTCATGGTTTTGAAGATTTTTCAGATTGAGATTCTATTATGTAATTTGCAAACAAAATGGTATGAAAGTATCCTCTTTTGTCTTTTTTTTTTTTTCATGCCGTATGTGCATATGGAATCTCTTTTGTACTTCACATGTTAGGAATGTGTAGGGTTCACTTCAAATTATAGCGTGATTGGAGCCAGGCTATAACATCATTTACAAAACAATCCATCAAATCATTACAATTGAAAGTTTATTTCTTTTTCCAGTATAAGAAAGTTTTTGGTGGAAGGGAAGTTTTCATTCGGCATGTCACAATACTAAGTTTGCAATGACGCTTATGACAAAAGAGTGTACCCAAGACCTTTGCATGAATGCTGTTTGATCCTACCAATTTGGCAACTGCTGTTGTCTAATTCATAATTCATGGTAGTTTTATATGATTGTGTATAAGTAGGTTTTTGGTGCGGAGCAAGATGGATCACTGATTATTACGGTTAAAATTAAGATAATTTTTTGTTTTGTCTTTTTTATCCCTGTAATTGTTGGTTGTCCATGTCAGACCAGAAGAACTTCATACTATCTTGTTCATCTTTTTTGTCTCTTCTGTCCATTATTTAACCATAAAATCTCATTGAAAACCACACATGGTGTGAGGGGTTATACCACAAACAAATCATAAGGAAAAGGGGATTCCACACGCTACCTCTCTGAAGACAATATGGCAGAATAAATCACTGATTTCATGTTCATATCTGATGTGAGTCTCAATCTTATGTCAGATACCTGCTGAGGTCAATATGTTTTATAAGCAAATTTTTATTTCAATAGGCCATACCTGAAGAAGTGTGGGTTTGTGGATCTTCTGTAAGAGTTCTAGATTGCAACAACAATTCAATCAAAAGTGTCCCTGTCGAAATTGCACGTCTTACAAGTCTAGAGGTAAGCTGAAATGTCTCTCTATAGGTTTAGTTTCTGCTACATCCAGTTGTATTTCTTGAGCAATAATTAACACTGCTTGCTTTTTCTGAAACACTGCAGAAACTATTCATGAATTCAAATGAGATAGAGGATGAATCAATCAAGTGGGAAGGACTAACAACTTTGAAGCACATAACTGTATTAACATTGAACTATAACAAGTGAGTAGATCTTATCATGTAATTTCAACGTTGCTTGGACTTAGTTGCATAAAACAACAAATGAATTTATATAAGTATTGCTTTCATTATGGATTTTTATTAGTCCCTCTAAACCATCATAATGTAAAATGCCAAAGTTTACTTGCTTACTAACCATTATGTCATTCATTCTGGTTTAATGTTAAAATCTATTAAAAAATTCTTTGCATATTTGAAAGAATGACTTCAAAGTTTTAACTAACCTTAGCATCTTGGTCTTTGTATTTAAAGTTGATCAAAGAATGTTGTTTCTTCACGTAATTTGGTTGTTTAACATGATTTCTCTGCAGTTTAACTACTTTGCCGTCTGCGCTTGGGTCACTTACCTCTTTGAAGGAGCTGCATGTTTCCAATAATAAATTGGGTGGCTTTCCTGATGAAATAGGGCATTTGACTAAACTAGAAGTTTTGCAAGCCAACAACAATAGGTATTATTTAAAATTCAGTACTTGATTAAGTATGAATATATTTTTGTAACACATTGTAAGTTTGGTCAAATCACTAAAACCCTGTTTAAGGATTGTCCTGCACTTGGCTTGTTTACTACTTAGGTAATGAGTTTACTACTTATCTGAATAAACCAGTTTATCCAAAATCCATCTACCTCTTGCAGTAATTACTATTAACAAATTATTAACTGATGTTGAGAAAAATGTTGTTAATTTTTATTGATGTGTATCTTCTTCTCAGGATAAGTATCATCAGTGACACTATTGGGAACTGCCATTCTCTTGTTGAGGTACAGTTGCTGGTCTTCTTCTATCCTTTCTCTCATCTTTGTTTTCCTTTTTCAGAAGGGACTCTCCAACTGAGACAGCTTTGAAAAATTAAAACATCACTGAAGAAAATAATCATTTTTCTTCGATAATGTATACTCTTAAATATCCTTATGCAACTTTTCTTGTGACATAGGTTGATTTCTCATCAAATTTTCTGTCAGAATTGCCAGAGACATTTAGTAGTTTGAAAAATTTGAAGGTACCCTTTTCTCACCCATCTTATCTAATAACATGAAAAGAAAATTTAAGGTGGGTTTGTTTCCCATCAAGTAATTTGTTAACTATTTGGTATGTTATCTTTAAATGGTTTTGAAGTTTAAGAACTGTAACTATATACTGTTGCAATTTCATTCCTCTACCTTAGTACACCACATGAGGACTACTTCACATTGATGCAGGCACTGTATCTTAGTAACAATGCCATGAAATCTCTTCCATCAAAACTATTCAAGACTTGTTTTCAACTCTCCACACTGGATCTCCACAACACAGAAATCACAATTGATCTCCTTCGCCAGGTGTGCACATTTTTTTTTGCGCTATATTTTGAACAAAAATCAATTTTTTCATTTCACCAGAAGGTTTGGTTTATCATGGTTATGTCAGTTCAACTGGGCATGTAATTTCTAAGAATAAACTGTTACATGACAGTCAAATATGCATTGGTTTCTTTGCAGTTTGAAGGATGGGACAATTTTGATGAGCGACGGCGTTCAAAGCATCAAAAACAAATTGATTTCCGGGTTGGAGTCTCTAGAGATTTTGATGAAGGTGCTGATAAGAACTAAAATTATTTGTTATAAACAATGCAGTTCATTCAGATAGTATTCATGAAGTTCATGTCTTTGGTGGCAAATAGGAAATTGGAAATTTGTGATACAATGTTGGTTCATTAAGATTTCCTATAAGTGACGATAAATACTTAAATACTAAGGTTCTTTTGGAGAGAAAAAAAAAATGGCTAAGTACCTTTAAAGAAGTTTTTGTATTAATGTCTCATTTTTTCTGTTATTACATGCCCTTTGTCTGTGTATGTATGATAAGATAAGAATGTTTTGGGTCTGATGTCTGGTTTGAATGGCTCGTGCTATAAACAACGGTATAACTGTCATTGTTTCATCTAATGGATGTTTTTGTGAAGGTGAATCAATTTATTATTCCAAAAATAGTTAAACATAAAACATTACACCTTCACCCTTTTTCTTTTATCATTGCAAACTATATAATCTATTATGGATCCTTGAACTAATCAATGATATGTTTCACTTAAGATTAAACATCATTATTTCTACAGTTTCAAAGTAAATATTTTTTGTTAGTATAGATCATTCCTTACACTTCATAGTTGTGGTTCTAGCAAGAATAAAATTAGTGAAAAAATGTGTAGTATTTTTTTTTTTGGCAAAAACAAAGTATGTTTCAAGGTAAGAGATACGTTTGATTGGAGTTTAAAGAGGTAGAAAATAATTTCTTATATTATCATGGAAGTATAGCTTTCTCACCCTCGTCATGAGAACAAAGATGAAATAAATATATTATTGTTAACTTGCTGCAGATGAGAACAGTAATCCGAAAATAATTTCTAAATTTTATGCAAGCAATGGAATGTTACTTTCTCTAATTTATATTTTTAAATTGAATCTTTAATCCGTATAACACAGTTCAAGATTTGAAAAGTCGAGATTTATGTCATCCATTTAAATCTAATTTGATTTTTTTTTTCGGTAAGTCCTTACTGGACAAGAAAATTAAAAAGTAAAATGAATTAAATTTCTTACATGAAATATAGTTTATGAACAAGCTGTGCAAAAATTTTAATTTATTTGAACTTCATAACAATTATTTATTTTACTTTTTTGTCATTTTTCATATAAATAGTTATTAATTTTATGCTTAAAGTCATTCTAGTTAGCTCCTATTTTTTTATTAGTTGAAAAATAAAAATGACTTATTTTACTTTCTCATCATTTTCTTTTATAAATACTTAATAGTGTTTGGTGAATACTTTTTTCCAAATTTATAACGCTTTTTTAAAAAAAAAAAAAAACTTAAACAATACTGGAAGTAACGATTTTAAAAACACTTCTATGATTTATATATTTATTTTATTTGACCCTAAAATATATTCATGACCTTTTTTTATTTTTGATATAATTTCAATCATAAGATTCTATTGATACTTTTAGCCGTGTTGTATGAGGTTAACTTTATTTTTTTTAATTTTGTTTACTAAATAAGATATTGACATTTATACAGTTAATGGTCAGGATTTTTTTAAATATATAATTAATTTTATTATTACATTCGATTTATAGGATAGTAGATTTGTTAAGTGTTATATTAGTTAATATAATGAAAGCATGATAGTCATTTAAAAATGTTATTTTACTTTGGTTTAAATTATAAAAAGTATTGAAAATATACTATAAAACTTATACAGAATGAAAAATAATCAACAATTGAAATAATATGAATGTAATTTAAATTTAAATAATTTATCTATAAACAAAATATTATAGAATTGAAAAAATTTAATAAAAACATTATCGAAAAGTATTATATATATGTCTAATGTGTTTTTACTAATAATTTCACTAAACATTTATTAACAAAACCATAGCACTTCCAAGCTACTCTCCTTTCTATGATGAAGTGACCCCATTGCAATGTTTAATTTATGAAATAAATAAAAAAATAATGCTTATATTGATATAATTTAACTACAACTTATACCATCTAAACATTTTAAAAGTGTACTTAAATTATTACAATACAGTGTTATTTTAGAAGTATCCACAATTTATTTATTTTTTAAAAAATGAAGCCTAAACTGAAATATAATCTCAACTCTTCACTTAATAAACAGAGACCGTAACAACATAATAGTATATGCAAACAGAGTAAGAATGCCAGGAGGAACAAAGTTGTTTTCTGAATTCACATGAAAATTGACATAATGTTTTCTTTTTGTATGAATTATGAATATGATGCATAAGTCAAACATGGTGTCGGTCTGAAAGACGGAAGAGAAAGAGGGCTCTATCAACGGAAATAAATGGATATTTGAGGGATGTCAATGTCATTATCATCATCATCCTCACATGCTACAACAACGTCCAAATGACGACGGTATGAAGGAATGTCCAACTTGGCCACGTCCCTTCCCAAATCTGCTACCTTTTTGTCCATTCGCTCTTTATGTTTAGGGAACATGCTATTATAGAGCAGGCAACTTCCACAGGAAATACTATAAGCATTCAACCCCTTTGCCTTAAGCCACTCAAGAAGTTCTCTAAGGGTAGGATTATCACCAACAATCCATCTATCCCAAACTGTCCAATTCATATCTTGATGCTTGATAATCTTCGGTGGAACTGGTTCAGCCATTGAAAACAGAGGCAGTGCCAAATTAGCAAATGTGTTTCTGTAGTCTTCAACTTTGTGCCCTCCATCCAACACTTTGTAAAGCTCCAGGCAGACAAGACCAGTGGCCATGGCGGTCGAGGTTGCAATTGCAGGAATGATCCGTCCGGCAATAAACTTGGCTTTCAGCTTGTCCACCTCAGGAATGCTGTAATTCCGGGCCCTCATGTTCGCAAGCCCAGCAATCACGTCCATATGGTAGTTTGTATCATCATCCTGCAGTTAAAATGGCAGAATGGTTTGTGTTCTCAATCGGCGATAACTAAAAAATATATATAAACACACAAAATGCAGAAGAGTCACATCAGGTAAATATAAACTCAGGACCATTGAACATAATTACAAAAAATACAAATTGATGAGCGTCAGAGAAAGTGACGGGAAATGCCGTACCTTCTCAAACTGAATTGGTTTCATCCTGAACTCTGACGGCAGAGTAGCGCGACACCTCTCTAACCTGACTATTAGATCATTAATAACTGCTGCATCATCTATAGAAGCTGTAGAGAGACTGGTAGCCTTCTCATCTGTCACTATTTTCACACCTTTCTTCGGCTGAAAGTCGGGTACTATCACCCTATCCACAGCTTCAGCCACCTTCCGAGTGTTCTTAACCCAATCAGGGATTGGGATACCAAAAGTTTCTGCACGCAAAATTGAGGCTGCCAACACAAAATTTAGATGACCTAAATCAGACGATGAGAACTGCAGGGGATGAGGGAATCTTTTTGGCGCGGACCAGAAAGGAGCTCCAGTACTAGTTGCAGCATCTTCGGGAAAAGTATAGATCAACTGCTTCAACCGATTAGCAAAATAATCCTCAAACCTGTGAGAAATGTGTTTTATAAGTGGACATAAAAGTAATATGTTCACACAACATTAATATAAAAGTTAAAAAAGACTAGCATATACTGACAAACGCACATACTTTAACCGAGCCCAAGTGATACAATCTTCAAAAGTTTCACATTTGTCACTGTCCAGGCACTCAAGAACACGCTCCAAGTTATCCCTTGCTTGAGCATCACCAGCGTTCCTCATTGAGGTGGTATATTCACTTGGGTTAGACAAATATGCATTTACTTCAGCTGGAGTTTTCTCTAGCAAACCCTCAAATTCAGATCGTGCCCATGTCAAGCAATGGTCAATGTTGTGTGGAAATGAGTGCACAGTGCACATCGGTGCCTGTTTCTCAGGAGGATCTCTTGATGCCCCATAGTTTTCTGTCAGGTGAGGAATAACCATCTGTGTATTGCATTTCGCTCCAAGAGTTCCAGACTCCAGAAGAGGCTTTTGGAAATACAGGCATCTCTGATCAACATATAATCTTGCATTAACATTGTCTAGGGCATTTACAACAACATTCAAGTTTTCCCAGAAGGTATCATTGAATACATTTTCAGTTTCTGTGCCAACACGATTTTGTAGAGCTTCAATATTAAAACTAGGATTGATGGAAGCAGCAGCTGAAGCAGCAACTGTGGACTTAGCCTGTCCAATATTCCAATCACGGAAAAGAAACTGCCTGCTTAGGTTACTCTTCTCTATCACATCATCATCAGTAATAGTGAGTTTACCCTGACTTCCACAAGAAACTCCCATGAGAGCAAGATTTTTTAAAAACTCACATCCCAAAGCACCAGATCCAACAACAAACACTTTAGCATCCTCTAATCTTTTCTGTAATTTCCGCCCAAACACTGAAATCTGTGCATCATAACGGCCATTTACTGGTTTGAAATCATCTGGGTCCACTGGGTCTGAAGGGAGTGATTCAACAGAGTCAAAGTAGAAGAACTGCAGAGGAACCAAAAGTTAAAACCATAACACATACCAAAGACCAGTGTTATTAAGTGCCCATTGTTTTCAATTCTTGAAAGCTATGTTCTGTTACTTAAAGAAAAAAATCAATAGATAAGTTTAGTTTATTAATACTGTTTTTAAAAGTAATACCAATTTCTTAAGTCTTTAAAACAAAGAATCCAAAATAAATTGTATTGCCTTACTATTAGTTATCTATCTAGAAACTATTTTCTAAAATCATTTTATAACCTATAAACTAACAATCAGACCCTTCTTCCCTAGGATACGATTCTAATTAAAGAGGCAATTGACAAAAATTTAGAAAACATCAGTTCCACAGAACAAAAAACAACATATTTTTACCAATAGCCTATAATCCTATGTGATTGTCGAGTATCATGACAACACCAACTTCAAAACAGAAAAATATCATGGGATTCAATTAAATGAGTAAGCGTATCTCACTTCATCTTTATTCTCTAATCTTAGCTGTTGTATATCTAAATTAGACACTTGCCTAGCATTGAGTGGAATATAGAAAGAGGAGGAGTGATCACAGAAATTTTCCTGGAAAAACAAGTGGACCATGGCTTAAAAGGGTGACCAAAACATGAATCTCATATCCCAGAGTTGTGTATGCTATATAGGGGCAATTGGCTTAATCAGCATCAGCTTCTTAATCTCCCTTGCTCTTTTTAATGTATGCATTAATCTTTCCTTTCTGATTGACATTAGTCAAATGATTATATCATTGTTCTTTCTGGTACATAGATGACCAGGGTTCAAACCAATGTTGTCAAACTTGAGGACATGAAGGGGATTAAAGATCATAACTTGATTCGTAAGAGCTATGAATATACAAAAATAAATCATAAATATTAAGATCCAATACATAATACAGCTAAAATAGATTCATATGTCATAAAATGACTTGAACCACCTTCATTTGACTCCATTTTTTCTTCAAATTCTAAACAGAACAAAACACTCCACAAGTCTAAATTGAAGCAAGAAAAGAAGAAAATATCAAGGAAAAATAAAAAACAGAATAGAGACAAAGATGAAGGCAATGACCAACAACGATGAAGGCAGCACTAGCAAGGATCATGAGACTCGGAGATTGCTGACTCAGCAAGTATTGACTATAGCAACATGAGTGCTGTCATGGCAGACAATGATGATGATGGGAGTATTGAGCATCATCGTGCATAGCCGTTTAGCCCTTATACTAAACTGCAATTAGGAACCTAGGAAACGAGGGCCATCTTTCTTAAATTTATAAACTAGGTCATCAGAAACCCAAATCGAAAAAACACCCGAGTCAATTCAGGCTCTGCACAAACAGATTAACACAGTGCACAAGCAGAGGCATGATTCTACCCATCTACTTTGTGTCTAAGCTCGCTACTGTCTCCTTCACCAGTACAATCACACAAGTTCGCAAATATGCTCACAATTTTGACAACATTGGTCCAAGCTTATGACAATCATTTCCTTTTAAATATTTTTTCATGACTAAAGAAGATTAGGATAGAAGCTAAGATTTTTTTAATCACAGGGTACTTACCTAAGTTTTGAACGTTGTGCATTAGAAACTTTGGTATATCGTTTCAGGACAGCAACTCAACAATCAAATAAATCCTCATACATGTCAGCATTTTTGAAGTCGGGTAATACTAAATTATAGTCAAGATCATATATCTTTATAAGAGTAGAGTTCGACCAATGGGAAGGGAGTTAATCTTCTTCAGAAACTACATTGGTTAAGTCACTAACACTAAAAAAGAAACAACGAACTGAACACACACCATCAATCAGCCCAAGTATATGAAAGGGAAGTAAATTTATCAATAAAAGATATTTAAACAAGTTAGGTTTCACCTTGCAAAACACAAAATTTAAAAACTCAATAAGTCGAGCGATAAAATTTTCTGACCTGAAAAAGTGGATGAAATTTCCCAGAGCACGCTTTGACAACCTCTTGTCCAACAATTCCGCCAAACATAGCAGCCATAGGATTCAATACTGCCCTGGCACCAAAGGCAAAGTTTCTCAAAAGTTTTGGATTAATATCTTCCAATTTTCCATCAGTAGTGTTGTCATTAATTTCACTGACAATAGATACAAGCTTTTTTGCATCTTCCTCCGAACCAGCAACAGGTAAGCGACCTAGCTCAGAAATGAATTTATCCAAACCCTGGAATGCTAAGTGAAGGAGTGGTGGGCGGTCGAACTTAGAAAAATCACTCAGAAGAAAATCACCAGGATCACTGAGTGCTTCCCTCAGTGACTTGAAGTTGAGTACCTTTGATTGTTTGACCTGTGTAACAATTCCACCTTTCTCATACATACCATAATTTGTAGTGTCTTCTTCGAGAGTAAACGAATATGCTCTAGCATTTTTAATCTTTCTAGGCTTTCCATCATTCAATTCTTTCATACCATGAATTTCAGAGAATACAACAAGATCTCCATCCTGAAACTCAAGCCTCTCATCATCAACACATGATACTAGAGCAGGGTTGTCGTTGCTAATGGATGCTATTATGCCACTGTGGGGTTCTTCCCCATCAACATCAACAACAGTAAACTCAGGCCCAAAATCACAGAACACGGAACCAAAAAGTCCTCTAACTTCAGTTTTAATAAAGGCAATAGGAGGCTGCTGACTGCGACAATAATCATTAAATTCACAGGCTTTCTCTAGACTGATATCGGTGAAAACAACAGCCTACAAATTAATGAAATAAACAGTAAATATATTATCAAAATAAACTTCAATAGAAATGAAATTATAGTTGAAAATATGAAGAATCCAATTTATTAACATCAATACAAACAAACTTGAAATTTTTCAGCATTAAATTACTTCGGAATTATACAGATCAAACAAGGACGTAATTTATACAAATTTAAAAGAAATGGGACATTCAGGAAGGTGAGTGTATCTCTGTGATTCATTTACTAATAGAAACTTATATTATAAATGCTATACAATAACAATAATCACTATTACAAGTGTGACTTCATTTGCAGCATTCAAAATCTATGCACATAAGAATTAATTCGTAAAACAATATTCTTTTATGAAAGTGAAGGGACTGGAACTTACTAGTTATAAACAAAGTATGACATGTCAACCATAAAAACAAATACATTCTAATAAAAAATAACATGAAATAAATTTTGAAAGGGAAGATTAGACAGCAGAAGTCGGTACTTGAAAATTAGAAAGCTGCTCTTTTGTCAGAGGAGTAGTCAAGCTTTGGACAATCACAGCATTGTTGAGCTCCTGTAGCTTACTAACAGAAGATGTTGCCCTGTTTTTACCAACATCATTCTCTGAAAACACAAAATTACTGGAAAGATCCCACAGCTCCACAGTTCCCTCATCATGCAATGTCACAGATTTGACACCAGCAAGAATAAGATTCTTCGCTGTAAGCAGTAAACTTCATTAGAAATCCAAAACAAGATTTAAAATTCGAGAGCTGATAATGACTTCAACCCAAATATCACCATCATTAAATACAAAATCAAATCACACAACAAAACGTACGGTAAAAATTACATTATTAAATATCTCTCAATAAATCAATGTAAAATTATAGATTACAAATCTATAAAAGAAACTACAAGACTGATTCCATCGGTTGATGATCAAGAGGTTTCTAAAATTCGGTCGGCAACATCAACGTTTTTGGAAAAATCACAGGATGCGACAAAGCCTTAACCGCGATTGCAATTTGAAGATTCCTGGTGATCATTTTTATGACAAATCTAGACCAACAACAAAACTACGATATTACGAACAGGGAGGGTTACAGCACTCTGCCTACAGTTTTTTTAAGATGGCAGTGGACAGATAAGGATAAAATCACCAAATCCACTAACACAAATCCCACTGTTTATCACCTTAACGATCTCTTCTAAAAGAAACATCAAGCAGAAAGCTCAGATAAAACTAATATTAACAGAGTTTCACCACCAACTAGGGCATCACAGATAACAGCAAATCTAAATGCGATCTCAATTCAAGATAAAACCCAAACAGCACAAATATTATCCATAAGTAAAGTGTTCAAAGATTTTACCAATCTCGACGCCAAGACCTTGCATCCCGGAGACCAGAACGCTGGAGCCAAACAGCCTTCGCATGGTCTCCCGACCATACACGGCGAGCTGACGGCTGTGGAGATCCTCATCGATTTCCGGCGGGTTAGAGTCGCCCAAAGCCATGGCCGACGCTCCCTCACTCGTACTCCCGCTTTTGCTGCTACTGTTGTTGTTGAAGCTCCGGACGGTGAAATCGTCGTTCTTCACCGTGGAATCAGCGGTTCCGGCGGCGATCCGATTCTTCTTAGAAAAACTACTGCTGCAAATGTCGCTGTTCTCGGTCTCCTCTGCTGCAACCGGTACTTCGCAAGGTCTCTTAGTTGGAAGCATATAGTGCAGTAAGCTGCTGAACACGCGATGCAGCGCGATCGTGAGGACGACGACAAGAACAACAAAAGCAATGAAGAACAAGGGAGAATTAACAGCGCGATGATCGCGCAGAGGATCGAAGTCAAAAGCAATATACACAAACCGCGAAACCACTAACGGAATCACGGCGAGGAAAAACCCTAACCCTAGCTCACGGAGCATGAGCACAATTATTATTTTTGTAATTGTATTTGTAACTGTAATTGTTCGAGTAAAAGAGAGTTAATCGAATGAGATTAACGAAGAGAGAAGCAACGTACCGATTTGAACTTCGGTGCGAAGGAAGAAAGAGAATGGAACCTGATTGGATGCAGAGAATCGGAGAGAGAGTGTTTTGTTTCGTTTGGCTTTGTTCTGTTTCGTGGAGTTTGGGTTTTTATTGCGAGGGTGGAGAGAGAGGGGTATTTATGGATTTGCAAAAAGAAGGCGAATGCGATGCTACTATTCTAGGGTTTCGCTTCGAGTGAGGACATGACAGGTGCTACTCCATTTTTTCCCTCTTCTCAGAAGAGAGAGATGAGAGAGGAAAGAGAAGACAGGGCGAGAAGCGTGAAGTGAAAGATAAAAAGTCAGAAAGAGAAACAGAGGACTCTTGAGTGATTGCCACGTCGGCGTTTTGGCATGTGGTTTGTATCAACGGCACTAGCGTTGGGTTGTACCGCGCGTACTGTGCTCCAGCAGGCACTGCATCCGGTGAGGAAAAATCTAGAAGAAGCTAGAATAATGAAAAATAAGTTTTATGCTTTTACATTTGTTGATTCTTCCTCTTACTTCGTGTTGTTTTGTTTTGACAAAACATGATTATATGGACATTAATTAAATAATTAAATAATCTAAGAGAAAACCCTAATTATGAAAGCAGATAGACAAAATATCTCTAACGAACTATCTTTGTTTAACTAAGAAAATGTAAGTAATCGTGGTGGGTCAGAAAAAGCGACAGAGATTCCAACTTAACAATGGCATAGTATTTTTTATAATTTTACTTATAATAAAATTTTAAGTAAATTATAAATTAAATTATTGATTATGTTTTAATTCAGAATATATAATAAAAAAAAGGGATTAAAAAAATTAAGGATTATATTATATTTTATGTTAGCTGTATACTTTTAAATTTGTTATTTGATTGGTAGGATAATACGAATTAATAGCTATTAAAATAATTAATTTCATGTTTTAAGAAATTATGCAGAATAAAAATAATAATAAAATGTTACTCATATAGAATTAAAATTTCTTTAATGGTTTGAGATTTTTTTCTATAACAATCACTAACTACATTTCACATTAATAGAAAAAGGTTAACAATATTTCGACATTATAGCATACATGATGCTGTTGTTGCAAAAGGAGAAGAAAAGATTGAGAACGCGGTAAAAAAGAGAGAAAGGAAAAAAAAAAACTTGATTCGAAAAGTTTTTTATGAAATAAACGTATTTTATGTATTTTCTCGTTCGAAAAAGTTTTTATATGTGTCTTAGAAAATTGATTTCAAAAAACTTGTTTCTAAATGCATTTTATTTTATGTATTCCAAAATTTCTACTTCTGAAATTTTGTTCTAAAATCTTATTCCAGTACTTCTACTAGAGATGGCAAATAAACTCGTCCCCGTGGATATTGCCCGAACTCGTCCCCGTTTTGACGGGAAATTCCCGCATTGACTGGGTATGGGTATGGATATGGGGAATCCCCGACTTTTTCAGTTGGATATGGGGGATGGGGATGGGTATGGGGATGTACATATCCCCGCCATAAT
>Ga0214545_1004810_pt1 | contig 24987 bp, 9 predicted proteins | sample CNSS4metaG_FD_160064 | JGI IMG/M metagenome (GOLD analysis project Ga0214545, IMG submission 160064) | Root nodule microbial communities from cowpea collected in UCLA plant growth center, Los Angeles, California, USA - CNSS4 | ecosystem: Host-associated > Plants > Roots > Nodule | place: USA...
TGTACCTATAAATAGGACTCGTCCTATCAGTAATGAGACACACATAAAAACAGAAGTTGCTCCCTACTCTCTCATTCTCTATTCTTCCTCTCCTTTGTCTCTCTTATTACCTTTATTTTATAACATTTGTCTACATTTTTATAAATTATATAACACTTCCATGACTAATGAAAATGTAATTAATGTACATGAATGTTCATTATTCTCAATTTCCTTTCATTTTCTTTCTTTATTATTATTTTTGTATTTTATTCTTAAGTATCACTAAAATCTTTAAGTAAATCAGACCTTTTTAGTTTAAAAATATAGAATATGGTATTAAGACTTAGTTAAGTGTGATGATAATAAAATTTTGATGAAAATAAATATCTTTTGTAAAAATAGAAAAATTAGGGCAAAGAAGAATTAGGGCATAAAAGAATTAGGGCAACTGAATGTTAAAGATTGGCGCAAAGCATTGGAATGTGATTAAGCAAGATTCAAACGTTGGTCTTAACAGTTGAGCTAAAGAGAACATCCTCATCAGGAGGAAATTTAAACTAAACAAATATTAAGGGTTAAGCATCAGGTTGAGGAGTTGGGCCTAGAGAAAACCTTCTCGAGAGAAGAAACCTTAATTGTTTGAACACCAAGTAAAGGCTTAAGCCAAAAAAAATCTTGTATAGAAGAAAACCTCTACAACTAAGCATCAATTCTAACAAATAGTGTTGTTATGTTTTAAGGAGACTTTTTAGCCACACACTTTTTCTCTATTTTTCATTGTAATACTTTAATAGAATTGTGAGAGATGAAGTTGGGCAAGCAAAGAACGAAGCATGGATCAACAGGAAATAAGATTCATCAAGCCTCAATCTTTTGCTCCCAACTCCATATGGTTGTAAGCATAGCATCATCATGAGTGGCTCAACTCTATTATATTGATATTAGATGTAACATTTTCTAATTCTTTGTACGGTGGTTGATTCACGTGTCATATTTAATTGATTTAGATTGAGTTAGACAACTAATTTTAAATTTGAGGTAGAATCAAATCACCTAAACATGTTTGAATAGTAGAATAGGTTTGAATATTTTAGTTGAAATAAGTCTTACACTTAAAGTGGGGGCTTGTTTAGAGTGATTTGAGAAAATCAAACATGGTGATTGAATTCCTTAAATTTTTAAACTCAAGGAAATGATTTAGAGTGAGTCATAACTTTCAATGACATTGTATAATTACATTAATATATATTAAATCAGTACAATTACTATTAAAAAAGATAGGTGAAGTTCAATTTCAATATATTTGAATATCTATTGGTTGTTTCAATCTCATTTCATTTTTGTTGAATTATTTCAACAAATCTCATTAAACCTCAATTTAAGGAAAACTTTATTGCAAGTCAATAACAAATTAGAGTTTTAATATTTTGCATAAGTTCCTATACATACGACTCTTGTGTATGTATTACAATTGACTCAGTATACTTGCCGAAGGACAACACCTAATCGTTATTATATTCCTTTTAATTCACTATTTTCTAACTTTAAAGAATTACGAAAGTCTAAATAGAAGACTTGAAATAGAGTTTTTGGATGATTAACCGTGCATTCATTTCCAACCTATCTCTCTATTGAACTTTTACAACAAGAGGAACAAACTATGGAAAGGGTTATGGGTTTCTGTCATATGGAGTCCCAGAAATAGAGTTATTTTTAGGCAAGAAAAAGTTGATAGAGAGAAAATTTTCTCTATTGCACAATTGAGAGTTTTGGTATGGATGAAATGCAAAATTCCTAGTGTAAAATTTGCATACATAGAATGACATCAATGTCCAATTGAGTGCATTAAATCATTTATATAAATAGTATAGATAGGTATAATAGAAACACATTAGTGTTTAAGAAATAAAGAGATAAACTAACCTATAACATAGGAATCACATATAAAATACGGAAAATACTTTTATTTCTTTATATCTAACTTCTTGTAGGTGTCTTGAAACTACCACTATGAAAGAGTACAATGTGGATATGAAAAATGATATTGGGAATGACAACTAAACTGTTGTGAAATAAAATCTTATACAATCCCTTTTGTAAATATCATGTATAAATGTTGGAGGAAAATATAGTTCCTTTACTGATAAAAAAAATCGAGAGAAAAATTAGCTAATTATTATATATTAAAATCATTCCTTAAAAACATTTTATACATGTAATAATGATTGATAAAAGAAATGAGGGCTGATAAATCTAAATCTATAAATAGTAACAAACAAACTTTACCCACAATTTTAACATGTGTATTATGTATTGGGTATAAACTTCCTGACACCTTAAATCATAGTCCCCTTTCCATATGTTGAAATAGTTAATCTATGAAAAAACATAAAATCAAAGAGATATATTAATACTTATAAAAGTTTAATCTTTTGAACATTAACTAAACACTAAAATTATCTATTTTTTTATGTTTATTTATCTTTATCATTATTTGAATTGAGAAGTTGAAAAGTTGTCATTGCAAATAAAAACAACTTAAACCAAAATTTGGAAACAAATTGCCACATCTGGACTATAATTATATAATCATATTCATGTTTATAATTTTAAAATATTAAATTTAAAAATAATATTTGACTCCTTTGTTCCCATAAGTATCTTTTATCAACACCAATAATCCCCTTCAAGATACTATCAATTTAAAAGTTGAATACATATATTCTTGTTCCACTCAAATGCCTGTTTAACAAATTAATTTTAAATTAATTTACTAAAACAAATTTAAAGTTATGATATATATATATATATATATATATATATATATATATATATATATATAAAGAGTGTTTGTCTAAACAAAAGATAATAAAGACGTCATTTTATAATGTTTTGAAATTATTTTAATCAATTTTCAATTGAATAATATCGAAATAGATATTTAGGGCAAATCTAATTCAGTGTGGATGTTATAAAAGTCAATAAACATGACTGTTCACATTAGATGTGCAACAAAGCACTAGGAAAGAAAAAACTATAACATTGAAGTCAATAAAATATCAAGTTTCGTCATAATATAACAATGTTACAGCTTTTATTTCCTAATATATATGTCTAACTTTTTCGACAAGAATGCTCCAAAAACTATAACTTATTTTCAAAGTTTTGTTACATGAAGTGAACCCTTTTTATAAATAAAAATATTGATATATTTTCTACTACTACACCCAACAAAAACTTTCTATATAATCTTGTAAATTTGTCTAAACAATTCTAATTTAAAAATCCAACACTTTAAAAACTAAATTTGCATCCAAACATGTCTATTACTACCTTTATATTCAAATAACATTTATTTCCAAACACTTTATTTATATAAGAAGACTTGTTTCTGTTCTTATAATCTTTTTAATTTTCTCTAATTCTTTTTCAATGTTCTTAGTTTGGTTTTTACTAATTTTTCAATTAAATTTTTCTTGTAATTATTGAAACCTTACTTTCTTTTACTTAGTTATAATTATGGACATTGTAGTCATTCTTTAAATGTTATGTTTCTATCAAAACGATCACCATCTTTCCTGTTTTGAAAACAAAATTCGTCCATAAATTTTGAAAGTCCCGTATTCATTAGGAAGATTCAACTTGTATGCATTGTTATGAATCTTTAAATGTACTTGAAATGAAAGGGCTTATTTTCCTTAGGTTGAAGTTTATGTTTTTTTTAACCATCAATGTAGAAGTGACATCCAATAGAAAAGAAAATTTAGTTTTAAGTTTTTTTCCTAAGATTTATTCAAAAATGACTTAAGAACTTTGTATCTCTATTTGATAATATGTTTTTACTAAGTCCACGATAAGTTAGCAATAATACATGCACAAACAAATTTATTGCTTGGAATAAAATAAGTCATTTTAGAAAAATGAAAAACAACCATATAGATTTAATCCCTTATTGTTCCTTGTTCGTGAAAACCTAAATATAAAGTTCATTGAAATAAATATTTAAGGAAGGATATAGTTGATAGAGGTGGAATGTTAACATTTTTCTTAAGATGTGGAGATAAGAAATGTTCGTCAATAACATCTAAAGTTTTAAACTGCAAAATCTCTAATTAGACATCTCTCATGTGAATTTTTTATAAACAACCCTCTAGGATCCTTTGATAATAAAAAAACCTTTTAGCTTTCTAAAGAATTTCATTATGTTGAAAATAGCCTTTGTAAAATCTTTTAGAGCATTCTTGAAAATTTAAAGAGAAATTTACATCCTTTTTATATAGTTCTTTTTATCTAATAAGAACTTGAAGCTTTGTTTCAAGCGTAACAAACAATGTATGCCTTTTATAAAATGCATAAGTGGTTGCATTTATTTTCCTTGTATATGTTTAATCAAATAAGAAAAATATCAATGAATTTTACCATGTTTCTTATCTTTTGTTACACTTTACTTGACTTTTCAAATGTTTAAGAGACTTGTGATCATCATAAATCATGAATTCTTTAGGAAGAAGAAAATATTGTCATGTTGGTAAAACTTTAACAATAAAATACAACTCTTTATCATGTGAGAAATAATTTAGATGACTTTTTTTTTTTTTGTCACTAAAGTGGGCAATAATGCTTCTTGCAATAACACAACCCGTATTCCAATATTAGATATATAACAATCTATTTCAAAATACTTTTAAAAATTGTTGGAAGGGATAAGAAATGAACATTACCAAAAAGATCTTTTAAGTTTTTTTTTTTTTTTATAAAAAAAACGTTATCGCTCATTTTCCATTTTAAATCCAACATTTTTCTTCACAGTCTTTTTTTTCTTACTCCATTATAATATGTCCACTTTATACAATTGATTGGAGAGTGGTGTCCAAATACCTTGTTCCTTCTTCAACAAGGTATGTATTTAACAAACTAAGGGATAAAGATATTATTCCTAATAAATTTCTTAATCTTGAATGTGTTAACTAACTTTTTTAATGAATCCTGGAGATACAATCAACACAAAAATATTGATCTTAAAAACTCAAAGACTTCACAGGAAAGAAAGCAAGACAATTAACTCAATTGATCGACATTGAACTTTAATATCAATTTATCATGGACATATTGGAAAGATCTAGATGAAAAAAGAAGAAAATTTTGTATGAAAAGTAACTTTAATTATATATGAAACAAATTCCAAGTGTTTAATGTTATTTCTTATTTGTATTTATTTTGAACTTCTGGTTACAAACAAGATCTTCTATATATATATATAGAAAAGTACAATCAAGTCATGATAAGAATTGTAATAAATAATAGCCAAAAATATTTACCAAGAGAAAAACATAATAGATCAATCACTAAACATTCAATGGCATAAACAAGTATAATATCATAACAAACTTATCGATCTATTGTCTTGATACAATTATTGTTGTATTTTTCCTATTACCGACCATGTCTACAACAATGATTATGTTATCCTTACCTATCCAAATGATGTGATAACAAATAATGAAGAGCCAACACAAAGATGAACTACGAGAAGTATCATTAAGTCAATATAAATGGTTGCAAGAGTTTAAACCCTAAACCATAAACCTTAAGATTATAAATATACATTTGGATTTAAGGGTGGGAAGGAACTTATTCGACATGTCTTTTACATTGATGAGTACATGACTGGGTTAATAACACATGACCAATGACCTATGCCTTCTAGGAAGGTTACTAGGAGCATTTCACAAAGTCAAGGTTTTGGTCATCACATTTTATTCTTTTGTATTTCTTTATAGCATTCCTATTTGTAATTTTTTCTTGGGTAAGGTTTGTAATTAGGATTCTTTAGGACTTTATTGGGGTTTTCCTTTTTATAGAAACCTCGTATCAGTTTGAGCTACACATCCAATTCAATTTTGAAGATTGGAATCTCGGTCAAAGAGTTATAAAGGAGGAAAGGAAGACACATGTTCTAGTAAGCAAGAGAAGCATGAGATAAGTAAGAGAAACATGTCTCAAAATCAGTCAGGTGAGGAGATTTTCTTCGGGTTTATGTTTGAATTTTGAAATTCAAAATTTTTCGTCCTTGTTTATTGTAAATTTTAACCACTCATTGGAAAGTTATGGCCATGAAATTCATTAATGTCCTAATTGGAATGTAAGTTCCATGACTAATGAAGACCTTAAGAACTTCATTCTATATTTGAAAGGGATGGAAAAAAGGACATGGGAAAAACGAGAGGTGATGAAAAGAGAAAAGTGAGAGCAAATAGCACAAAAAGAGAGAGAAGCACAAAAAGAGAGAGAAGCACTAAGAGAAAAGGAAGAAGATGAAAAGAAAGAAAAAAGAGAGAAAAAAAGAGAGAAGAAAGAAGAAGAAAGGAAGGAGAGAGATGAGAAAGAAAAGAGAGCGGAAGAAGAAGAAGAAAGGAAGGAGTGAGAGAAGAAAGAAGAGAGCGAAAGAAAAAGAAGAAAGGAAGGAGAAAGAGGAGAAAGAAAAGAGAGGGAAAGAGGAAGAAGAAAAGAGAGAGAAATATACTAACTCATCTCTTTTTGTTTTTGTTTTGTTGCATAAGGAAGAATTGTTTATCAAAGAGCAATGATGTCAACAATAAGCAGAAGAAAGGATGACTGAGAAAGAGGACACAAGCTTGGAAATATATGCACATGACTTAGCTTGTTTATCCCTTACTAACAAACCTATGGGCACTCAAAGACATACCTATAGTTTGGTTGTTTATCTATGCAATTTTCTTTTATTTTTATTTGAGCATGACATTTTTGCTTTAAAACTGCTTGAAAATATATGCACATGACTTAGCTTGTTTATCCATTACTAACAAACCTATGGGCACTCAAAGACATGCCTATAGTTTGGTTGTTTATCTATGCAATTTTATTTTATTTTTATTTGAGCATGACATTTTTGCTTTAAAATTGCTTGATGCTTTTTGCAGGTGGGTATTTGACCCTGGAGACAAACCTTCAACCCTTTGATAATAACATATTTGCCTCCTCCTGGATCCAAATCTCATTTTAGCTAGAATTTCTATTTTGTATTATTTTATATTTGTGTTCTTTTGCTTGTGTTTGTGTTTGAGTGTGGGATTTTCTAAAATTCGTGGACAAATTCTCTCCAAAAAGGGAAACATGATGAGAAATTGATAAAGTCCAAAGCAAAAACAACTCAAGAAATCATCCACCTCATGGAAGAATAAGGAGAAATTTAAGAATGAGAGAGCTACTTTTAATACTACCAAACCTTAGGAGAAAGAGTCTTCAAATGGCACGAGTTTGAGGAGAAATTCTCTTCAAGAAGGAGGGCACGATAGAGGATTATCTCTTGATCCAATACAAGGAGAAGGTGTATTCATGTGGTATGAATTTGATGACAAATTCTTTTCAATAAGAAAACTATGATAAAGGACTATCTCCTAATCCAATACAAGAAAAACTTAAGGAGGAACTATTGGAATTCAAAGGACATGAAGATCATGGCTTGGAGCAGAATTATAGAATAGTTTTATGAAATTAAAAGTATTTGTAACTTTTTTTTATTTTTGTAAACAATTTGTAACTATCATTGGGTGAATATAGTCACTCAACGATGAGTCGCTGAGTGAGCTCCACTCGTTAGGCAAAGAGTCCAAGTCTATTTTTGAATTTTACGTTCTTTTTAGCCCAATGTCTTTGGGTTTTCTTAGAGGGTTTTATTAGGTTGCTTAACATTTTTGTCTATATATACGGGCACTAAAAGTATGTGTAAGGATTTTTAGTCATTTTTTGAATTTGAATTCATTAAAGAGAGGATTTTCTTTGTTCCTATCTTAAAACAAAGGTTATTATCAAAAATTGACATCTTTGTGTCTAATCTTCCTTGACTTATCAATCTGCTAGATTGTAGCGTCTTCCTTCCTGTCTAACTCTGCATTCTTTATATGATTTTCTTATTTATTTTACAGAAGGAATCCAAAGTCAGAAACAATCGTACTCTTTCTTGGATAAGATCGTATCACTCGATTTCTTTTCAAAAAGACTAAGTAATACAAATTATTGATCAAATAATGAAAAACATGTTATTTTCCCTTTACAAATGGGTATTATTTGTCATAATAAAAGAGGAAAAGATTATTAAGGAATAGTCAAGATTCATAATTAGACGCAAGTCTAAATCTGAGAGTCTTAACAAAGACACTCATGGCTTTGATTATATTAAATAATATTATATTTTGGTGTGTCTAACAATGTTACTTAGTGTGTGACAAATTTTATGTCTATACAACTTGAAGAACAAACGCAAGTCTAACAAAAATGTTATACGCAAACAAAAAGTAAAGAAAGTCTACGACAAGCACAAGTTGAAAGCATGTGAAAGTAAGACAAAGTCAATAAAAAAAACATTGAACACAAACAAAGACTAGATAAAGCCTTCTAGAAGGGTAAGCTGCAAGAACATGAAGACTATATAAAGTCAACAAAGAAGTGTCAGATGCATGTACATGAAAGTTAGAGACAAGTCTAACAAAGTATTAGACACATATAAAGATTACACAAAGGTTACAAGAAGCCGTTAATGCAAATAAATGAATATCAAACAAAGTCTATAAAATAAGTGTTAAAGAGAACAAACGATACTCAAAGAGTAGAGAAAGCCTTGTGTGAGAAGACTAAACATATAGATAAAATAAACTTCAATCATAAGACATAAGTTCATATTTATAGATGAATAAAACATATGGAACTCACATAAAACATTATTAATACAAGAACATTTACATTTGAAGCATGTTGAATCACACTTCTTAAAGATTATTCAAACACATGCAACTAACTTTTTTGAATTTGTATAATCAATTTGATGTTGTCAAAAACATATAAGAACATAAAAATAAAAAGATGTCCTCCACCATTCATGTTAAGTGTAACATCCCTACTTTTAAATAACTATATTATTTATTTTATCCTCATCTTTAAAAATAAGATTTAGAAAATATTTTATTTTTAATGTTTCATATTTTATCTAAATGTAGTTTGAACATTTATAATAATAATAATAATAATAATAATAATAATAAAATCAAGTAGCTTTAAAAAAATATTATAACTAAGTAATAATGAAAATAAATGACATAAAAAAAAGAAAGAAAGAAAAGATAAAAGAGATATAACTCTTCATTAATGAAAGAAATCTTATCTTAATACATGGTAACATTACATTTAATGCATGCATTCATTACTTGGCACATGCATGGTTTGTAAATGGATGAATGAAATGGATGATGAAGGAAAGATGAGATAAGAGGACATAATGCACATGTATTACATTTAATGCAATGATTACTTTACAAAATTTTGGTTTATAAATAGGTTTCATATGATAGGAATGTGAGAGAGTGAAGAGAAAGGAAAGTTACTTAAGAAAAAACAAGAAAGATATAAGGCTTATCTATTCATTAATGAAGAGAATTTTTGCATTAAATACATGTTATCATAAGTGTGCACATGGTTTGCTTATAAAATAATGGAGTGAAAGAGAAAAAGAAAAGAAAAAGAAAAAAAGATAAGGAGATAATAAGGAATAATTTGCATTTAAGGCAAATATGATCATGCAATTAATGCACATATGTATGAATGCTTGCACTTTGGCTTATAAATATAGGTGCAATGGAGAGAGAAGGTGGGAAAGAGATAAAAGTTACATGAAAAAGGTGAGAAAGAAAGAAGGAAAGGAGAAAGAGAAATAGAGAAAATACAAAGAGAAAGAGTGAGAAAGTTTGGAACAAAAGATTTGAAGAGATCATAGTCCTCTTAAAATATTGCTAGTGGACCCCTTCAACAATTAAAGGTAACGGGAGAGTGATGTTAAGATTTTTCTATGTTAATCTTGATAAACTCGTGTGTGTTATATTAATCTTATTTATTTTGAAATATATTTATTATTTAACTTATTTTTATTTATTATCCTCTTCATTTATTTATATTTATATTATTTAACTTATCTCCAATTAAGTACTAGTCCTATTTATTTATTTCTCTCTAGTTACGCACTAGTCCTATTTATTTATTTCTTTCTCGTTACACATTGGTCATGTTTATTTATTTCATTTAATTTTATCTTCAGTTACGCACTAATCTTGTTTATTTGTTTCATTTAATTTTATCTTCAGTTATGCACTGGTCATGTTTATTTACTTCATTTAATTTTATCTCTAGTTATGCACTGGTCATTTTTGTTTATTTCATTTATAGTTAGACACTGGTTTTGTTTAATTATTTCATTTAATTTATCTCCTGTTACACATTGGTCACATTTATTTATTTTATTTAATCTATCTCTAGTTATGCACGGGTCATGTCTATTTATTTTATTTAATTTATCTCCAATGATGCATTGGTCTTGTTTATTTATTGTAGTAATTTATCTCCAGTTATGTACTTGTCTTATTTATTCATTTCATTTCATTTATCTCCATATTTGCACAAGTCCTTATATTAATCTATAATTTATTTTATTATATGTGTTTATAAAATTATAATACATATATAGTTAATTATTTAAAGTTCTTGCTTTGACTCTTATTTTATCATTATTTTATAATTCAAAAAATATAAAAATTAAGTAAAAGTAAATATTATTTTAATCAGTGAGCTTGGATAGAAGAAAATTAGATGTACATTTTATTGTTATTTTATATTCTTTGTGTATAGTTTATACAATGACATAATTTGATAGTCATCACATTTTATGACCTTTGAAAATGTCCAAGAGTATGTCATTTAAGAAAGAGTTAAGTCTGGTTTCAATAAGTTGAGATCAAACCAATGTTAAAGTATTTGTTTTTGGGAAGTCACAGTTTGGTACATTGCGGGATGAAAGGTAGGGACCGTGGTGAGGTCTAAGGAAGTCTTACCAAATATGTCAATATCTGGATAGTTCAGAATAGCACGTCGGACTAGGATATTCATAGGCCAAACTTAGGACTATCTGATATCTGCTTGGCATCGCCAAAGTTAGGTAATGAGTATATATCTCTTTTATAGGCTGATAAATGACTAATATTCTCGAGAAAGAAATAATTATGATTGTACCAATGGTTTATGAGAAATACTTAACTATCTAATCACTTTCCAAAGTAACTTTTGATGTTCATAATGGATCATCAGAAGTGGAATATGGATCCATATGTCTAGTAAAACGAGATCAAGTTTTGTGGTTGTAGGTCCAATTCTAGGCCCCCAATGTCTGTATTGTTTGTTGTATTGTTTGCTGAGTTTATTCAGATTGATATTTAAGGCTTATAAAGACCTCACTCCTTTCATATTTTTCTTTCATATGTACCTGTTGCATGAGTAGAAGAGGAACCTACTCATTGAGAGTTGTTCGAGATATTATTGATGAATCTTCTAAAGATTGACTTGTGGATAATTTCTATTAATATATTTAGGAGATATTAAAAATATAGATAATCTTCCATTCTGATGTAAAACTCTTAATATTATACAAAAACATATTTTTATAATATTTCATGAATAATTACAAAGATGTAAACTATTGATATATAGTTAGATATGAACTTATGTTATTGTTAGTGTCCTCTCAAGGAAAACCTTACTGTACAAAAGAAAAAAAAATTAATTGCATTTTTTTATCAAATAATAATAGTAGTCGGGATGTCACACTAAGTGTAATCATGAAATTTGTTAGTGAAAAGTCAAGCATATTCTAAAGTGTTGACATAAGAATAAGGGAAAACATGCAAGTAGGGGCGGCTCAACGGTTTGGGAGACCTAAAACAAACTTAAAAAATGAGGTCTTTTATTTAAAATTTATTTTTTGAGTTTTTTTTATGCAAAATTATTTATTAAATTGTCATAATTTATTTCATTTAATATTTATTTCTCAATAAATAATAGGATTAATCCGTTTAATCTTTCTTGAGACATTGTTGGTTTTAAATAAGTTTTTATTATCTTTAGCTTTGAGAAACTCTTTTTTGGCTGAAACAACTTACACTAGAATTGTTAATATTATTCTATAAGTTATATATGCATTTGGAAAAGAATTTATTCTTTTTATATAATTAAGAATGTCAATTGGCTTATCATTTTCCAAACCTATAATTTCCCTTAAGATATTTAATTCTGAAATTAAATCAAATCCATCAATACCAACAAATTAATATGTTTTAAAGATTTGTCAAGTTTTAAGTATTTTTCTTTCAAAAATGAAATATCTACAATACACAAGACATTTTCTCTTTTTTGTCCATAACTTCTTTTTGTTATGCAATTAAAGTCTTAATTCTTCTTTTCTTTTGAATTTTTGAATAGCCTGATTCAAATTTTCTAGTTGACATATCTATATATTTTTATATGAAATAAAAAATGATAATATATAAAACACTACTAAAGATAAATATATAAAATGAATGAATTAAAATAATAAAATCTGGTTCTGGTTATCAAGAAAATAAACTCGATAGTAAACTTTATCTTGAGGTCTCATGTCTCTTTTTCGTTCATAAGTCTCAATTTTTTCACAAACTTGCAAAATTGTTTATTTTAAGATTAATCAATAATAAAAATAATTAGAAAAATATTGTTCTTCTAAACTCGATAGTAAGTATTTTTTCCCCTAAACTTGAATTATCTTTCTACTGAAAATTCAACTTTGAATTATGCTCCAATTAATCTATTATCCACCGAAAGACTAAACCATAATCTAATTAATAGTTTTGTAAAAAAATTCAGTTTCTCCTTAAGATATATGCAAAAAAAAAATCTGTAAATATAAAAGTACCGAAAAACAAAACTAGACAAAATAAACACATTTCTAATTCTAATACAAATCCGAAACAAAATAAAAAATAACAACAAACAAATAGAAAGAAAAATCACACTAACTAGAAATGAGGATGAAAAAATTGATACACACGATCAACATGAGATTCAAGAGATTTAAGGGATGTAATATGCCAATACCCTAGAAAAAAGACTATTAGAAGAAAATAAAGTAAGGAGAGGTAAGAGAAGTCATAAAAACAAAAGAAGAAAATAGAACACAAATTTATTATAAAGAATAAATATAACTAATCATTCTCTTTCTTGTAAACAAAATTATAATCTACTAAAAATATGTTTTAACTCATTAATTATTATTTTTACTACTAATAAAAATTAACATACACTAATAATAATTTAATTAAATTTTATTCCCAAACAGAAACTTATAATTAATTTAATAGAGCTATATTAGTAATAAAATATTTTTTGGAAGCCTTTTTTATCTTAAACATAATTCTATAATTAGTTTAATAGATAATACTAAAAAATATTTTGAGGCCTTTTTTTCTTAAACATAATTTAATAAACTTATAATTAATTTAATAGAGTTATATTAGTAATAAAATATATTTTGGAAGCCTTTTTTTTATCTTAAACATAATTCTATAATTAGTTTAATAGAGGTATATTAATTAGTACTAAAAAATGAAACATACATAAAAATAGGTAATGTGATAATTTTGAGAGTATCTTATTTTCTTAATATGTAATAGATTCTTGCTTTTTTTACTTTTTTTTAGTAAGCTTCTAGACCTCCTATAAACAAATTTAAATGTTGAAATTTTAACCATTAGATTTGTTTACTTTAAATATTATAGAGACTAGTTACGATGTAACATAATCTTGTTTATCTACCTTTTCAAGTAAATTTTGGAACACCATAAAATAAATTTCAATCCCTAAAGTTGTATTTTTTTAATTCATTTACATACAAAATATGGAAAATAGTTAATATGGAGGTTACAACCTTAACTAGAAGTATGAAAAGGTGTCACCATTCACTCACTTATTATTATTATTTTTTTTACATCTTATTCTTTTGTCAAAATGCACATGCTCCGTTACTACAAAAAGGAAAAGTTCATACTAAGCTCATTAAATACATAAACAAAATTTGAGGTCGCACATTTAAGAAAGAAGAATGTTCATGTAAATTTTGGAACACCATCAAATAAATTTCAATCCCTAAATTTGTATTTTTTTTAATTCATTTTCATAAAATATATAGGAAATAGTTAATTTGTAAGTTACAACATTAACTAGAAGTATGAAAAATTATTCACTCACTTCCTTTTTTTCTTTTGACATCTTGTTATTTTATCAAAATGCACTTCCTCCACTACTACAATCATGTAATAATTCGAGATTAAAAATAAAAAATTTAAAAAAGAAGAATATTCATGATCTGGGTGTTATTCTCAAATTCTTCATATAATACAACAGAAGTCGTAAATGAAATAGAAAGTATAAAATACTTATAATTCCTTAAATTATTATGACGGGTAATTTCTTTAACAAAAATTTAAAAAATTGATCATATACTTTTTATACTTATCCTTCTCATACAAGTTAAAATAATTTTTACTATGGTTTATTTTTTGTAAAAAATTATCTTCTTGTATATATTTTAATGAAAAGTAAGACAAAAAAAATAAGTTAAAATTGAAAAGTAAAATCTAAGTATACAACTTCCTAAAAGAAAATCTTAACTCAATCCTAATACACTTGGAGTCTCAATTTAGTTTTTGTTGGTCGAAAAACATTTCCTAAAATATTTATCACTGTTTTAAAACATGTTAACCAAAGTTAATTGGTGAAGCGTTATATACATCATATTACACTAAACAGTAAAAATAAATTAAGAAAAAAGCTAGAAAATTGCAAATAAAAAAAATTGGCATAAAAAAAAAAGTGAGCGTGTGTATCATGCTACTTTCCTATAAGGGTTAAATATGTTTTTGTACGTTCAAGTTTTATTAAAAATTGGAATTAATTTTTATTGAAAACCTTAAATTAATTTAGTCCCTTATCTTTATAAATGCATAGATTCAGTAGACCAATTTTCTTTTTAAATTTATTTAACATTTCAAACGTATTTCTCAACTAACATTGAAGCAAACATATATCAAACGGTATAAACAAACTAAAATACTTTGATGAAATGTGTTTAAAATATTAAATAAATATAATAAAATTTGATTAAAAAAACTAAATCTATATATTTATAAAATTGAAAGACTAAATTAGTTCAATATTTAAAAAAAAATTAATTACAATTTTTATTACAAATCAAAAAACTAAAAATATATTTAACGAATTTTATTATAAATCCCACACAACCACGCATGAGACTTGGTATCTTTTATTACACTTTTATTTTTATTTTTATTTTTATTTTTATCTTTGTAGTTTTTATTTAAATGGTGAAAAAGGGTGGGACCCAAGAAACGTGAAGCATGGTGGCACATCTGTGTCCGGTGAGCACACGCGTCGGCGACGGCGTGGACAAAAGCTGACGTCGAAAAATGACAGATTTAGTCAGATACGGCGGCTGATGGTCGCTTTTCCCGTTTTGCCCTTTCCTCGTCAATGCTCGTTGTAGTAACCATCTCAATCAACTTGTTTCCTCTCCATCACTTTTCAACTGCTTAAAATACACACATTTCAACGTGCTTTTAAACACTCTACCTATTCCATACTCTAATTTAATCAATCTGAAGTTACAAAATAAATAATTCATGCTATTTTACAATTACTTTTTCTTATTTTTCCTTTTTAACTTCTCCATAAACTGCTTCCTAAAAGCATTTCTCAACGTTCACTTCCTTCAAACAAAAGAAAAAATTGCATAAAATTAGTATCTTATCCACGGATTATTCATGTTTTAATCATTTTTATCATTCACAAGTTTAAACATGATAAATCATCTAAACATATTTTAATAAGGGTAAAATGTGCTTTTAAACTACCATTTTTTTTTATTAAATTTGATTTTAATCTATATACTCTTGATTAGTTATGAAACTTTGAAAAATTAAATTTGTTCCTCTTGTTGCGCTTTAGCGTTACTAAATGTTAAATTTAATTATAAAGAGCTGTTAATTTAACGCATTTTCAATTTTTTTTTTTAATGAATATTGATGACTTAATTTTATATTTTAACACTCAAATGTTGATATTTTATAATTTTATCATTTATTTTTTTTAAATATTTTACCTTCGATTTTTTATTTTTATATTTTATCAATAATTTATTTTCACATATTTTAATGTTATGTCCTGAATTTTAAAACCCATTTTAGTATTATGTTGGTAACCAATATAAATATTTATTTTGCGAAAAATTGTAATAAAATTGTAATAAAATATGTAAAAGATGTGAAAATTTTTTAAAAAATGGTACAATGTGCTATAAAAAAAATTGGATTGTAAATATTTTAAAATACTAATAATTGATTGGTAGATTATGCAATTAAATCAATATTAATTTAAATATAAATATTTTTTAATAAATTTACCAAAGTTTTATCTTCTAAATAGAAAATATAAATAACAAGAAATGCTTTATGTGAAAAAGAAAAAAACCAAAATTAGTGTATATTTTATTTAATAACTTGACTATAAAAGGAAAATATGTTGCCAAAGTTAACATATATTTTATTTGATAACTTGACTATAAAAAGAAAATGTGTTACCAAAATTAACAAATTTAATGTATCTGTATATGATTGGAGTACTTTAGACGAGAAAATTTAGTAGGGACAAGTTCCCACTAAAAATTTATCATCAACCAAGTTAGTGGATATTATTATATATCAATAATGTAATTATAATTTATTATCTAAAATATTAAAATACTATTTAAAGTTATTATTACTTTAACCTTTATTTCATCTTTCCAACTTAAAATTAAAATAAATTTCCTTTGAGAATACTTATAAATTTCACGCACTATAAAGCTTTTAGTACAATTTGTAAATAAATAGATGGTCCTCCACATAACACACTGCCCTATGGCTGGAGACAACTTTTTCATGATAACTTTATAAAATTATAAACAACATAGAGAAAATTATCAAAATTGGTGAATTATTAAAGTTCAACACTGTTCTCGAACAATATTATTTAAAAATGCTACATGTACATCATTTATCAACTCAATGATATTTTATGTGGCTCTAAAAGCCAAACATTTTCTTCCTAATTTCGCCCATAATTTTAATAAATATACATTTCATTAATTTTGTTTGAAAACGACTTACTAATAATGAATGGATACGATTTAATAAGCATCTTGCTTCTACCTTCACTTAATAATATTTCATGTCCACATTGTACATATCATAACAAAGTGTCTAAATGTTATTAAAAAAGGTAAAAGAAAATAAAAAATAAAAATGTAAACCAAACATAGCTATGAGAAATTATATCTTCTTTATTTAGTAAACTTGTAAAAATTGGAATAATCAAATGACGAAGGGTTAATGTTTAAACTGGAAACAATTAAGATCAACTTTGTTTGATATAGTCAGATTAATTAAAAATTTGATGAATTGGTTGGTCGAAGTGTGCGTAAAATATGTGAAATTCAATTCATAATAATAAAAAAGATATATTATTTTAAATCTATTTAAATAGATTTATTTTAAACCGAACTGAATTCCAATCTACTTAATTAAACTTGGAAAGGATTTAGATTTAGATTTTTTTAGATTTTGAAAATATAAAATTTGTGTATAAGTCAAATCAAATAGTTGAAGACTATATCGAGTCAAGTCGTTCGGGATCCAAGGTCAGGTAGCATTGGTCGGACTAAAGATTGAGTTGAGTTGACCCAAGACAAAGGTAGAGTCAAAACGACCTAGGTAGAGTTGGCTTGGGCCAAAAGGTCAAGTTAAGCCGGCCTAAGTCAAAATGTTTAGCCAAGTTGGCTCGATTCAAAGGTCAAATCGAATTAACTAGGATCGAAGGTCGAGACGAGTTGATCCAAGTTAAAGAATTGGTATAAAGATCGAGATGACTCAATGTAGGCCAAAAAAGTGAGATGAGTCAACTAGGGACAATGAATCGAGATAAGTAAGCATGGGTTGAAGAATTGAAATGACTTGGCCCTGACCAAAGGTCCAACCGAATCGACCCAAATCAAAGGTCAAGTTGAAGTCGACCTGGATTGAAGGTCAAGTCGAGTTGGCCCGAACCGAAAGTTGAGTCGAGTTTGTCTAAGTTAAAGATCTAGCCGAGTTGGCTCAGACCAAATAATTGAGATGAGTTAGCCTTGTACGAAGGTATAGACAAGTTGATTTTGAGGAATCAAAATAAGTTGGCCTAAGTAGAACAATCGAGACAAGTCTACTGAAGGCTGATGGTCGAGTTGAGTCTACTCAGGCTGAAGAATCAAGATGATTCATGTCGGGCCAAAGGTTAAGTCGAGTTAGCCTGGATCAAAAGTTGATTTGAGTAAGCCTGGATTGAAGGTTGAGTCGAGTTAGCTAGGGTTGAATGTTGAGTCGAGTCGACCACGACTAGGGATGTCAACGAGATGGGTAGGGTACAAGTAATAACTCCCTTGTATCCTACCCGCTGGATAAATATTGGCCCCGTACTTGTACCCATATCCGTGTGGGTATCAACTATGCGGGTACCCACATATTCTTTTAATATCCATGGATATTTACAGGTACCCGTATGTATTTACAAAAAAAAGTTAAAATATTTAACAACATATTTAAATCATAAATTCAAATAAAATACGATACTTAACATTCATAAATTTCAAACAAAGTCCAAATAACTCATTTAAATAGGGTTAATGACAGTTTACAAAGAATTTTTTTTTTTAAAACCAATTGATAAAAAATAACATATTCCAACTCAATGTGTTAATATTTTAATCATGTTTTCTTAATTTAAATTAGAGTTAGTAGGTATGGGTATCCACGGGTATGAATACTATGATACCTATACTCGTCCCGTTAACACGCGGGTATAAAAAATACTCGTACCATCCATTTACAATATCCATTTCCTACCCATTACGAGTTTTATCCGCGGATACCCGTAGATACAAATATTTTTGACACTCCTAACCACGACCGAAGGTTAAGCTAGCTGGTTGTTGAATGCTAAGTCTAGTCTACTTTGACTAAAGGTATGTTTGAGTTAGCCTAGAAAAGAGGTCAAGTTGAGTCGAGTCATTCCAAGCCAAAAATGAAGTTGAGTCATCGTAAACCAAAAATTGAGTCAAATCTTCCAAAATCACACATTGAGTCGAGTCTTTTAAAAACAAAAATCTAACTTAATAGTCTAAAATCAACCATCAAAACAAACCGTCTTGATTTGAAAGTCGAGTAGTCATTTCTAGTACCTAATGAGATATTGAATCCACGATTTAACCGATATATAAATAAATCAATTTTAATCTGTACATTAAATGTTATACTTTTCAATAATGATGATATCTTATTCCAAAATTCATTATTAAATGAAAGCTATGTTATAGATCATACACACAAATTTATATTAATTTAAAATTATTTGATGATTTTCTATAAAAAGTATCTTTTATATACATCCAAATTTAAGTAATATATATTTTTGTTCTAAATATACTAAAATTGGAATCAAATTTTATAATTTATTATTGTGATCAATTCAAATAATATTTACATGAATAAGTACGAAGATACAAAATTGTAATTTAATCATTAGATTCACAAAATTTTCTATATAACATTATTGATGATGTAAAGTTTGGTGTAGCTTATAGAGATGTAATTTACTCCTCTCTTTTTTATCTACGTATAGTAAACATTTGTTTAGGTCTGCATTTTGATCTTGACAGTTTGATGCGGGTTTAATTATGATTCAAACTTTTGAAATTTTAAAAGTCATATTATAATATAAAATATTAGGGATTATATAATTATAGTATGAAATAGTATGAGTGCTAAAAATTTGTAGAGATTGTAAAAATATGAGAGATATAAGATATATGATAGATATAAAAGATATGTTGCAAGATGAACTTATTATTTTATTTTTTTCATATACTTTCTTTTTCTATCTCTATCTATCTATCTATCTATCTGTCTATCTATTTATCTATCTGTCTAACTATCTGTCTATCTAACAGTCTATCTATATGTCTATATATATCTATCTATCTGTGTCTATCTATCTGTCTATCTAGCTGTCTATCTATCTGTTTATTTATTTGTCTATCTAGCTGTCTTCTATCTGTCTATCTAGTTGTATATATATATATATATATATATATATATATATATATATATATATATATATATATATATACCTGATTTATACATGATTTTAATTTACATGATTTATGCACTCAATTAATGTTAGAGATATCTTTGATATATTTCAATTATGATTTTATGTTAGGTTTTATATTATAATTTTCTCTTACGATTTTCTATTATGTTATTATTTTCTATTGCTTGTATTTTCTTTTTATATACGAACATAATTCACTTACGTAAATAACTTATTCTCGTACTTTCAATAAAGTATTTCAAGTATTTCTCAGTACTTCTATTCTAATTTTTTCTCACTTGTGTTTTATCAAACACTAATATGGTATCAGATGAAATATACCTCCCACATCTTCCGCCATTACCTCCTATTTGCCACTTTACCCATGATGAGTTTTGCTTCTCCTCACCCTTTATCTCTTCATCTTAAAAAAAAAAAAATGATGTGCCTATTCTTTTATATCCCTTTCTTGTTAATAACAATTATCAACCATGAAAATCTGATTGTACAATTTTTCAACAACGAAAATTTGATTGTACAATTTTCTGATCAATACCTCTTACATATCAGAGCTCTCAACAAAAATAAAACATTAATTTTCTTCAATTTCTCAAGGTTCTCCTTTTTTCAAGGTTTTCAATTTCTCAAGGTTCTCAAGTTCTTCATTTCTCATGTTCTCCATTTCTCAAGGTTCTCCATTTATCAAGGTTCTCAATCTCTCAAGGATATCCATCCGACTACTTTCTAAACCTACTACTTTCAAGTTGGGCTTTGTTAATCTCCATGCCCACTTTGACATGGGGTGTTAGAGATATCTTTGATATCTTTCAATTATGAATTTATGTTAGGTTTTATATTATAATTTTTTATTATGATATTCTATTATGTTATTATTCTTTGTTGCTTGTATTTTCTCTTTATATACCAGCATAATTCACATATGTAAATAACTTATTCTCATACTTTCAATAAATTATTTCCAATATTTCTTAGTATTTCTCTTCTAACTTTTTTTCACTTATGTTTTATCAAACACTAACCATTAAACTAGAATGTATTTGCTAAACATAGGTACACATACCTAATACATATATCAAACAAATAAATAGATTAAGTCAACATATTGTCCCAGTAGTGAACCTATATGCAGTTGAACGTGGACAAGCGCTTCCCTGATTTTGTTAAAATTATAACCAAATATGTGAAAAAAAAATTATTTTGCTCTCCCTAATCTTATATATTTGTCCAGCTAATTTTGCTTGCCTTAATTCTTTACTTTTACTTTAAAATGTTGCTTGATGTAGACTCAAATAATTTCTAATTGTCACCACATACTTACGGTCTTAAGTTCGCCACTGTATTATCCTATGAATGTAACTTAAACGATCAAATTTGATATATATGTATCAATTTAATCAACTTTATCATATGAAATCTCTATATAAATATCTATATCATTAATCAAATAACATCTTAACAAAAATTATCTACTTATTACTAACATAAGAACTACCTTTGACGTCACCTCATTTATGTATGAAGTAAAAGAAAAAAAAACATACGTAAAAAAATGTGTAGTGACATTTTTGTAAATAAATGAAACAATTTTGTGTCGGACCCCTTATTGGCCGACATAAACAAAATAATTTACATCAGACATTGTACCGTTTGACATAGATGGTCTCGTTTACGTCGGTTAATAGGGGATTTGACGTATTTATTTTTAAATTATCCACATGTTCTCTTCCTTATTCTCATTGCACGAAAACATGTTGAAACATTGTTACGGGTTAGGATTTCATCTCCGATGATGAAATGGTGGTGGTTTGATGGTTCATTTTGACCAAGTCTTGTTCTTTTGTGATGGGCCTCTCATGGGGAATACTTCTTTTCAATTGGTTTCATCGTTGAAATTTGTTTGCTAAAATTTGTATTTTCATTCGTGACCGTGATTATTTTAGGGGGAAACTCAGTCATGGCTTTGCATAAATGTCTCATTTTTTTTGTATACCGTGTTTATCATTTAGGAATATGTTATAGTTGTAAAAATTTTTACATCTTTTCTACATTCATGGTATTTAAAATCAAAACTGAATATCGGTCTCACCTTGGTTCATTTTTATAAGCAATAAAAAAAACTACAATAAAATGAGTATTTTTCAACGTATTTCAATTTTGTCTGTTATATATCAAGTGAATACTTTAGATAAAGTTGAATAAGAGTTAGTGGTTAGAGAAGTCAAATTTATGATAGAGATTGAGCCACTCAAAAGAAATTGAGTTCAACATATTTAAGGGTACTTAAGCCAAGGATGAACTTCGACTTCAATGCCTTTGAACATGTATAGCTCAATCTTCTTCTTGGGTGATTCAATCTCTATCTTAAGTTTAGCTTCTCTATTTACTAACTCTTTCTTCACTTTATCAAAAATTTTCATTTGAAAAAAAACACACAAAACTTAAAAACTTAAACAAGTTCAGAAATGCTCATTTATTATAATTTTTTTATTGGATGTAAAACATTTTATGTCCATCTTTGTATTATTCGACATAATTCTACTTCAATCCTTGAAAGAGTCCAATGTAAATTTACATTGGATAATCTACACTGTCGACATAAATTTTCATATCCTAATATAACGTCAAATTTGAAACATACATAAAAAAAAATCAAATAATAGATGTAAAAAGTCTCAATTTTGAAACATTAATTTTATCATATAAAAGCTATAAAAGTTGCTTGAATGATAATCTCTCATTTGGATGAAATTTTTTATACAAATCATCTAAACCTAAATATATATAATTATGATAAATGATCTTAAATCAATCCCATACATTTTGGCTAATAATAAATTATCTATACCCAAGAATACATAAATGAGTGAAACTACATTAGACTGGTTAGCAAGACTAATATAAACTTGTTAGCAAAGGCACTCTATCTCTGAAAATATGATTTATTTCACTTGTGTATTTCATATGAGCAAGACACTACAATTTATAGGACTTACATTTGGCTTTTCATCTGCAAGCCATAATGTCTCCAATTATTATAAAAACATAACAATAATCACCATTAACATCCAAAATATAACACATAAAACTTTTGACTTTTCCTTTCCTAAAACATCACAAATGTAACCACTCATAAAGTCTGTTGAATAACTCCTAATTTAAGTTTATCCTAACAAAACTCCCCCGTAAACTTAAATACTTCTTCCATCCTTCATTCCGATTAGATTTTTATAGTTATTGAACAACACAGTTGGCAATAGCTTTGTAAATAAGTCTGCAATTTGATCTCTGCTTCCCACGTGCACCATCTTTACATTACCTTCCTTCACCTATTCTCGGATGGAATGAAATTTCACATCAATGTGTTTACTCCTTCCATGGTTGACTGGATTCTTTGCCAACTCAATAGCCGACTTGTTATCTACTTGAATTATAGTCCCTCCTTTTTGTTTTATCTCCAATTTGCTTAGAAGATTTCTAAGCCATATTGCATGACATACACTCAATGATGCTGCAACGTACTCAGCTTCGCATGTAGACCACGTCACTATAGGTTGATTCTTTGAGAGCCAGGTAAACGTCGTGTTGCTCATGAAGAATACATACCCGGAAGTGCTTTTCCAGTCATCTACATCTCCACACCAATCACTATCTGAGTACCCTACTAATCGGTAATCGTCTGACCTAGTGTAGTATAATCCGAGTGATGTTGTTCCCCGCACATACCTCAATATTCTTTTCAGTGCTCTCCAATGTGTGTAGGTCAGCTCCTCCATGTATCGACTTACTATACCAACGCTTAGTAACAAGTCCGTCATTTCAAACTCTTTCTCCATGGTTCTTTTGAACTTCTTGATTAATTCTGCATCATTACCCATGAACACAAGGTCATCAACATAAAGAGCTATAAACATTATCCTACCTCCATGCTTCTTTATATATAGTGTGTGTTCAACCAAACATTGTTCATATTTATTTTCCACGAAATAAACATTGTTCATATTTATTTTCCACGAAATAAGTGTGGATTCGGTCATTCCACGCCCTTGGAGCTTGCTTCAGGCCATAAAGAGCCTTCTTCAGCCTCAACACCTTCTTTTCTTCACCTCTCCTCATGTAGCCGAGTGGTTGCTCAATGTAGACCTCTTCCTTTAACACACCATTTAGAAAAACTGACTTTACGTCCATTTGGAAAATGGGCCATTTGTTCTGAGCTGCTATAGAAATTAGTAGACGAACAGTCTCCATCCTAGTAACAGGTGCAAACACCTCGGCATAGTCAACTCCTTCCATCTGTTTATAGCCTTTTGCCACCAATCGAGCTTTATATCACTCTATCTCACCTTGTGCGTTCATTTTCTTCTTGAAAACCCACTTTACTCCAATGGGCCGAGCTCCTTGTGGTAACTCAGATAGTTCCCACGTGTTGTTACGTTCTATAGCAGCAATCTCCTCGTCTATTGCCTTCTTCCATTTCTCATCCACCACGGCTTCTTCAAATCTAACATCTTCCGATTCTGCCAAAAGACACACAACATGTACCTTGTTAGTTGTATTATATATGTCTTGTAGGCTCCGAGTTCTGGGCTGCAATGGTTCTTCTTCCTCGTTAGAGACCTCCTGTTGTCTTGCTGGTACATTGTCCAAATTTCTTCTTTCACTTGCCGGGCTTCCAAAGGTAGTTTCCGAGCTCCCACTTGTCGTTGCTATGCTCTTAACTGTCACTGTCGAGTTGTTCCATTCATTCTCCTCATCTATTACAACATCTTGACTCACAAGAACTTTGTTTGTTACTGGATTAAACAATTTATAGCCCTTTGTTTTTTCATCATATCCAATAAAAACAAGTTTCTTACTCCTGTCCTCGAGCTTGGTTCTTTGTTG
>Ga0214545_1004811_pt1 | contig 24986 bp, 20 predicted proteins | sample CNSS4metaG_FD_160064 | JGI IMG/M metagenome (GOLD analysis project Ga0214545, IMG submission 160064) | Root nodule microbial communities from cowpea collected in UCLA plant growth center, Los Angeles, California, USA - CNSS4 | ecosystem: Host-associated > Plants > Roots > Nodule | place: USA...
AATCTTCTTCTCTATCTCTTTATTTCATCTATTATTGTGTTATAAAGAAATTATTTATTGATCTACTTGATAAATTTTGAAAAATTTTAAAGTATTAATTTTATTATTCAAAAACCAATTCACCCCCTCTTGTTTTTGTCCGCACGCTCAAACATTCCGCAGCGCGATACCAACAAGTACTAGGAACCAAACCCTAACAGAGCTTCTGAAAGGGAAAAGGGGAGCGAATGAGGGGCTGTTTGCAAAAGTGAGGGCTGAATGGGAGACCCTGGTAGCTTTAGGGGCCTTAGCACCCTGTGGGCAAGCCTTTAGGCCCAACAGATTAAAGACTAGCCCTTAAAACATTAGGGCAGAAAAAACTGGGCCTTACATTAAAATTGCAAAGTAAATTTTTCATTCAATATACAATTATTAAAGGCATAATGATACTTTTTTCTCATTTGATTAATAACATGAATTTAAACTAAACTTTCTAATATTTTTTGATTCCATTAGTAATTTTTCTGCAAAATCTATCACTAATAAGATTCATAGAAATTTTTCTAAAATATTAGAAAAATGATAATCAAGATAAAAAATTAATAATTTGAAATGATTTTTGTTCTGTGTTGAAATACATTACTTTGGGTTTACTAACTGGTTAAATTAGGAAAATTGTGTTTTACAAACCATGAACTCAAGCTTATTGTTTGGTCCCAATTGAAAACGATATAAATAAGTGCACCAAGCCCCTTTCTCCAAAAAATTGTGTAAGATTTCTTATTCTCTTTTTTTTATCTTCTCTTGTTTCTATATTCTCTTCTCTTTCTCTTTTATTCCTTTCTTAGTTATTGAAATTATTAGTCATATAGTTTCATTAAATTAGATCTAGAGTTTGGATTTATTCCTTTTTGTTCTTGTGAAGTCCTAGTATGTAAACTATGATTTTCTCTTTCTTAAAGCTTCTTGTGAGGCAACTTAAATAAGGGAAATACATCAATTGAAGTCTTCAATCTTAGAGTTCAATTAACTTCACCATGGTTGAGGGGGTGGGGGAGGATCAATATGAAATCTCTAATCTTTATTTTGGAATATTATTTCCTGGTAAACAATCTGTCCATTTTTATTCTGTAGCTATTCATATACAATTTCAAAATTATGAGTTCAAAAATGGATTCCTTAGTATGAAAATGTAGGGTTAGGTTTAAAATTCACCTCATATGAAGTTTTATACAAAAATTTATAAATAAAACAAATTTGTTATTTTACTCATAAAATTTCTATAAGAGACTTATATTTTATTTTCTAATTTTTGTTATAGTTTTAATTTTTTATATTTATACTATTTTGTGGACAACAACCTTAAATAATATTTTAAGTCAACTAATAGATGAATGATTTAAATTTACAATAAAAGCACTAAAATAGTTATATATCGTACATATATTAATTGTATTGGTTGTCTTGTAATTTTGTCTATTTTAAAATTTTTTAGGAAACAAGAAATTTAGTCATTATGCTACCAAAATTCATGAATAAATTTGAGTTTCAAGAATTGTATGCAACATTAATGCAAAGAGATGATTGCAAAATAAATTATAATGAATGAAATTAAGGATGAGTAAATAATGTTCTTTTAAGGATTGTATGGATAATTATAGTTACACTAGGTATAGAGTCCAAAGAAAGGTTAGATAGACCTAGGGGAATAGAGGGTGGTGATATGGTTCCCTTGGATGTACATAATTAGCTGGGTAAAAAATAAATCAAAGACCTCACACTCTATTCTTGACTGTCCTTTTGACTATAATTTTAAATGAAGAAGGTGGTGTATTTGTTACGTGTTTGGTAAGTGTAGCAAATCGCACAAGTAATATAGTGGACAAGTTCAAATATCGTTCCCACGGAGACTAAGGTGGTTTAAATTTAATGGATTGTTTACAAATAAAGGTACAAAAGACAACATTTTTAGTTTAGATTAAAAATTAAATTTAGAAATAAGTGTAAAGAATAAATAGAAATTGGCACAATGGAAATAAATAGCTCGGTTTAGAAAAATATGAGATAGAAGCTTCATTGGGATTGAGTTTCATGATTCCATTCAAAGTAAAAACAACAAACAATATATTTCTAATTTCTGACTCTAGCATTCACACCACTATGTAACAAGCCTTAATGTCTTAGCGACAAGTCTAAACTTTAATAAAACCCTAATGTCTTAGACCTTTCCTTATTAAGAGTTCGCATTAAGCTCTAAGTTGAGATGTTAAGAATGACCAATAATGTACTCTATGTCTAGATGCACAATCAATTAGTTGTCTATTCTAGTCTAGGTTTTAATATCGTGTCCAATGATTAGATACCCACAAATATGCAATCAATAATTATCATGCAGTTAATATCGAGAATAGAACACAATAGTATGGAAAAGAAATATATATAATTAAGAATTCATAGAGAATTAAGAATACATTATACCCAACCCCTATAAACGAGGGAGTTAGCTACTCCTAAACACACTAAAAAATGGACTGATGATGAAATTGGATGCCTCCAGCCTTCATAATTGCCTTCTACCGTCAACAGTATTTAGATCATTTTTCTTTCTCTTCAAGTGTGTGTTTTTGACCTATGCCATACCCTCAATTTATAGACTTTCATAATTGGATTTGGACATGATTTAGTACTTGAATAAATTGCAAGAAATAATCCTTGATATATATCTTTTAGTCTTTGGAGATTCCATATATTTTAATTATTCTTTAAATTTAGCTTTGTATTTCTAAGTTTTGCCATAAGGACTTCTAGGAAACACTATTACTTTTCTCCTTCTGCATCAATTATCGATCCAACCTTCAAACTTCAACCTTCTTCTTAAAGTGTAAAGACTCTGGTTTCTCCAATGGGCTCCATCTATGCATCACTATTTATCTATGAATCAAGGTCCTCTGCTCCCATGGCCATGTCGCTTGATTGGGCATTCTTGATATTGTTGGTACTTAGCAAAGGGAACAATAATTTTAAACTGGCTATGTAACATTCTCTATTCATTTTCTGATTTCCCTGCACTATAATTATGCACGTCAATTACTTGTAGGATGGTTGCCCTAGTAGAACATTGTAGGATGTATGTGCGTCAATTACTATGTATCAGACAAGTATGGTTTTGGTTATGCTTCCTTCTCCAAAGGTGGTATGAAGGTCGATATACCTTTTGGTTGCTACTCTTTCTCTATAGAAGTTGTATACTGGTTCATCATATGGGATCATGGTGTCTTTTGGAAATTAGTGTTTTTTATATATTTTTCCAGTAGAGTATATGTAATGGCCTTGGTCAACTAGAATCTTTTTTACTACAAAGTTCTCCATTTGCACTCTAATGACCATGGAGTCATCTTGATTTGGGTCAATTCCTTGGAAGTCAGAGTTCATAAACGTGATTGGGGTCTCCTCATCCTCTTCCTAAGAATCCTTTAGATATGGTGTTGATTACACCCTTCAAGGGGGTCTATTATCTTGACAATCTTGTTGTCTATCCTTTCTTTGTGTTGGTTTCTCTCTCCTTTCATACTTCTCTATGTCATTTCTCTCATCTCTCTTGTCATCATACATGCGGTATCCAACCCTAGATACTCTTTCATCTTCTCTCTTAACAAAGCTCTTGAGGTGATTGACTCTTACCAATTCTTCTACTTTGTCTCAAACAACCGTGCATTCATCAATTATATGGCCATTGTTAGAATGGTACCTGCAGTATTTGCTCATATTAGCGTTAGGCGGGCTTTGGAACTTTCTTGGTGGTGGGATGAGGTTGTCTTGCAAGGCTTCCTCTAGGATGCGTGATTTGGGAGAAGTAAGAGGTGCATAATGCGAGTATCGCATAGGCCTACGATCTCGTGGACAGACGTTGCTCCTAGGTGCAGGTACTTTGTCGACTTCATTCTTTTTGATGGGTGCAGTATCAACTTTAATGTTATCTTTCTACTTCCACATATCTTCTACTCGTATGAACTTGGCGGCTTACTACCTCAACTTATACATGTTGCCAATAAGATTCATGCATTCATCAACAAACAACCCCATATGCAAGTCGTTAATCATATAGTGTAATATGATTTCAATATTCAAATTCTTGATCTTGAGGGCAACTATGCCAAATTTTTCGATAAAAGCTCTTAAATATTATATTTTTTCTTGTCTTATGTTGAGGAGGAAAGAGAGGTAATGTTATGTTGACGACTTGTCTCGAATTGTGTTGTCAAGGATGAAGTCAGTGTATCTAAACAATCGATGAAAAACGATGGCAGGTTGGCGAACCAATCTAGAGTTGGTCCTCTTAGAGTGGAAGAGAATGCCTTACATAGGACAATATCATTAGTTGAGTGAAGGCTGATATGATTGGTGTACACAAACACATATTCATCTACATCTGAGGTGTCGTCATAACATACTGTTGGAGCCTTCCATTGCTTAGGAAGGGGGTTTCGGTAATTTCATCAATGAAGGGGTGTTAAAAGTTGCTTCTTGATGTTAAAGAGTTGTTGGATACACCCTTGGTCTTTGGGGTTGGGTTATATTCACTTTCTTCTTCTGTTTCATTAGCGGTCCCACCTCTAGACAAAGTTCTTGACCCTACATTTATAATATCGTCAATTTCTTTATCTTTTCCCTTAGCTTTCTTTTCAACTTCAATCTTCCTTTTCAGCCTTGTGTTTTCTTCCCTCAACATTTTGTTTCTTATAGTCAGAGTATAAGTATTGAAATTGTTAAAATGCCAAGAAGGGAGGGGGGTTGAATTGGCTAGTTAAAAAATAGGGTGACTTTTAAAAGCCTAAAACAATTTTCAATTGAATCAAATCAACCACCAAGTTTAGATACAAACACTCATAGACTGGACACTTTCAATCGATCATTAAACAGATATAGACAAATACAATACTGATAGAATCAACAGGTTAAATAAAAAAAATAGTCAACTAAAAAACTGGAAAAAATGCAGAAATGTGAATTTGTGATTTAAAGCAAGAACAATATGAAAGATTAGACAAAATGGGTTCAAATGAGTTATACAAACATGAGCAATATTGCATATAACATCAGATCACACAAGAATGTAAAAAAGATTATTCAAATCAAAATTCTTTAAACTTTAAAGTGTAATACAAGAGAGAGGGGTTAGAGAAAAGAGGAATGCACAAGATTTTTATATTGGTTCACTCAAACCTAAGCTACATCTAGTTAGTCAGGGTAACCCAAGCCTGACTTTGCACTATTTCAAAAGATTTACAAAGTTCACAACATTACACTTTCAAACTATGCAAGAACACCACACAATGACTCTTGAGTCACACAAGAATCAAATTAGCACAATAAGAAACCTCTTGCAGACATGGAAAACCACCTGGCGCAACCTAAAAGCTTGAGAAAGACCAAACCTTAGTGGTAGCACAACCTTGCCTACCATAACCACCTTCTCCAAGCTTCAAACACCAAGCAAAATGCTCTAAGAATGCTCCAAGATCAATCTTTACCAGTTGCACATTGTATGATCACGAAAGAGAGAGAGAGTTCCACTGATTGCAGAAATATTTCGTGATAAAAAATGGTCTTCCCAACTCTCTTTTGGAAAATATAGCTTTAATAGTCATACTATTACGAAATTCAACAAGTTAATTTTCAAATCAATCGGTTGATTTCACTTAACTTAAGTAAAATCAGTCGATTACAAAATAAATCAACTGATTAATTAAGTACCAGTTGAGCTACTACAACAACCCTTTTAATTTGTCAAATATCCATTCAAGAGATTAAAAGTCACCGTTTAACCTATTGAAAAACATTTCAATACATTAAAAGACACAACTAAGACCTTATATATCTAATTAATGCAAAATGGTCTACAACATGAATTACAATCTTCAAGCTTGTTTTCCCCATGAATAACCGTGATAGAGAGCATGCATACAAGGCCTAGTCCACATATTTTCATCAATGTACGCATGGTTTCAACGTGTTTGAACAATGGCTTCAAGTACCTTCATCAAATCTTCAAGCACCAAATCATCTATTCTATTTATGCCAACATAGTGAACTCTTGTTTCATCTTTGCTTGTGCTTCAAGGATAACAACTATGTTAGTTGAGGGCTCCACCCCTCTTACCTCTACTACTCTGCTTCTCCCTTACATAGTATATGTTAGTTCCATGGTGGGCACCAATTGTTGTTGCGAGACTGAAGTATATCCTGTAGAGTCTCCTAAGATGCTCCAAGTGTGAAAACGTCAAAGGGTCAACATCCTTGTACTATGAAAGTACTCCTCCTCGAATGTCACAAAAAGAAGGGGATGTGCTTGCAAAAGACACTCCGATGCTATAGTTAATCTGATGTGTCAAAGAGTAAATGTTAATTAATAAGTAATCAATGTACTTTGTAAAACATAAATTTTATATTGTTCATAGGTCTTAGCTAGTTGGACTTTGATCAAATTCATTTGATTACTTGATAATTAGATTAGTGCAATTAACTATGAATTTTGCTATCATGAATGATAGTGATCTCAGCTTGGTTTGTTAGTGTGAATTGAGCACTTATCATCTTAAAAAATTGACATGTACCTGACCAAAAAATATATATAATTTAAACTTTCATCTCATTATAAATAAATAAAATGTGTAGATACTTCATAAAGTAAAAGAAGTTTGTAAAAATTTATGTAATTTTCTATTTAATATTTCACACTTAGTTTTAATTATATGTATTATATCAATTGAACTAATATTAGGGTAATAATTATATATTGTAAAAGAAGTCTGCAGGAACAATTGGCGCCCACCATGGGGCACGAGACAACACCTTTAGTACCCGTTTTTCTTTGAAGATGGTTTCAACCCGCAGCAGAGCTGGAGTTAACAAGCAGGCTGATGTTGGTCCCTCAGGACCCACTAACATCACCCCTGACCTAGCCGCCATCCTAGACGGCCAAGCTAAAATGCAACAAGAGTTGGAAGATCTAAAGAAGCGCAACGCTGATGAGATGGAGGCGCTACGACAAGAGAACTCTCGCTCAGGCGAAAGATCGAAGTTGATCCCACCCTGAAAGGAAAAGCTAAGGAGGCGTCTGAGGTTGCAAGGTCCCCAGCCTTCCAACCCACAGAAGAAGAAAGCGAATACAACCCCACTCCTCACACCTTCACTACCACCCAACAAACATCAATCAACGACATCACCCATTCCTATCACAGACGCTGCATGCCTCCCATCATCTTCACAGACGATGACTTTCACGACCGCGACCACCAACAAGACGACCCCATGGTCATCACTGTTGAAATTGAAAACTACACTGTTAAGAAAGTCCTCGTCGACCAGGGCAACTCTGTTGACATTCTTTACTAGGCCACCTATCAAAAACTCCAGCTCCCGGACACTGCCATGGTCCCGTATGACGAACCAATCTATGGCTTTTCTGGCGAACAAGTATCCACCCGCGGCTACATCGACCTTCACACCGTGTTTCGTGACGGAACCCAAACCAAAACCATTCCCATCCGCTTCCTTATCGTCGACGCGCCCACATCCTACAATGTCCTCCTAGGCCGTCCTTCGCTCAACACTCTCGGCGTTGTCGTCTCCACCCCCCATTTGGCCATGAAGTTCCCTTCCCCTTTCGGCGACATCCTCACTGTACATTGCGACCAACGGCTGGCACGCGAATGCAACATGGCCAGCCTGCGCCCACAACTCCCAATCCAGCAAACTAACCACATTGAGCGACCACCTGGCTCTGGCATCGCCCTATCAGGCGAAAATCTAGACCCCAGAGTAGGCCGGGATGTTCGTCTCGAACCCGTTGAAGAAACCTCCCCTCTAACGAACGTGCCATCATCACACCTGTCCTTGTCAACAACACGGACCTTTTCGCTTGGTTCGCCGTTGACTTACCTAGGGTAGACCCCCTAGTCGCCTCCCACAAGCTATCCATCTACAAAGAGGCCCGCTATATCTCCCAGAAAAAATGTAAACTTGGCGAGGAACGCCGCTTAGCAGCTAAGGCTGAGGCTGACAAGTTACTAAGCGCAGGACTCATCGAAGAAACGCAATACACCATTTGGCTTTCTAATGTAGTCTTGGTGAAGAAAGCCAATGGCAAATGGCGGATGTGTGTAGACTACACAGATCTAAACAAGTCCTGTCCTCGAGATGCCTACCCCTTACCCAATATCGATCGGCTTATTGACGGCGCGACAGGGAATAAAGTGCTAAGCTTCTTGGATGCATATTCTGGATACAATCAAATCCCTATGTCCGCATCTGACATGAATAAGACCGCCTTCATCACGGATGACGCCAACTACTTTTACAGAGTTATGCCCTTTGGCCTTAAGAACGCTGGGGCAACTTACCAACGGCTGATGGACAAAGTTTTCAGCCATCTAATGGGACAATGTGTTGAGGTATACGTTGACGACATGGTTGTCAAGTCTCCAAGCCACCACCAACATGCCTAGGACCTCTCGGCGGTCTTCTCCGCATTACGCCAATACAACCTTCGTCTCAACCCTGATAAGTGTGTATTCGGCGTTGACCGCGGTAAATTTCTCGGATTCATGTTAACCCAGCGCGGTATAGAGGCCAATCCCGAAAAGTGCAAGGCAATTATCGAAATGCATAGTACCACTACCATCAAAGAGGTCCAACGCCTCATAGGCCGCCTTACCGCAATTTCCCGCTTCCTGCCCAAACTGGCTGAACAAACCCAACCCATAGTCCAACTCCTCAAGAAATCCACCCGGTTCACATAGACTGACGACTGTGAACAAATCTTTCAAAAACTAAAAACCACCCTAACCTCACCACCTATCCTCCACAAGTCGAACACTCGCCAACCCCTCCTAGTGTACATCACAGCCACCGACCACACCGTCAGCGCCGCACTTGTCCAAGAAATAGACGGCACGCATCATCCTGTCTACTTCGTTAGCAGAACGTTGCAAGATCCTGAAACCAGATATCAAATGGTGGAGAAGTTGGCCCTGTCCTTGGTCCATGCAGTTCGCCGCCTACGCCCAAACTTCTAAAACCACAACATCACCGTCAAAACCGATTACCCAATCCAAAAAATATTGCAAAAAGGAGATCTAGCGGGACGGATGTCATCCTGGGCCGTCAAGCTGTCAGAATTCAACATTCGCTACGAACCCCATGGCCCCATTAAAGCCCAATGCCTCCTAGATTTTGTTAATGACCTCCAGCACACACCCACAGAGGACCAGTGGACGCTTCACGTAGATGGTTCCTCAAATTCAAAAGGTGTCGGTGCTGGCATCGTGTTAGAAGGACCTAACGACATCCTCATTGAAAAACCCCTCCACTTTTCCTTCAAAACATCAAACAACCAAGCCGAGTACGAAGCCATCCTCGTCGGCCTTTCCCTTGCCCGCGAAGTTGGTGTCAAGATGTTAACATGCAAAACTGACTCCAAACTTACTGTAGGACACCTAAATGACGAATTCCAAATTAAAGACCCCATCTTTCTACAATATTACCATCTGGTCCGTGTAGTCATTCAATCCGCCTTTGAACGAGTCCGCATCGAACACATCTCCAGAATCGACAACATCAGAGCCGACATCCTCTCCAAATTAGCCAGCACCAAATTAAAAAGCCGCCACCGATCCCTATTATACCAAACATTATCTACACCATCCATCACAAATACCTGCCAAAACCTAACCCACTCCCCAACCGACAATACCACCCCTCCCCAAAGCCACAACTGGACCACCCCCTATATCCAATATCTAAAAACCAGCAACCCCCCACAAGATGTGGACAAAACTTGGCTGGCTAAGGCCGGCAGGTATACCATGATAGGCGATGACCTCTAAACACGCAGATATGGCCAACCGCTCCTTAGATGTGTCACTGCAGAACAAGCGAAGTATATCATTAAAGAGCTACACGAAGGCATTTGCAGCTACCATTCCGGCGCACGCACTATGGCTACTAGAATCCTTAGAGCCGACTACTTCTGGCCGACTATAGAAGCAGACTGCCAAGACTACGTCCGAAAGTGCAAACCATGCCAAAAACATGGCAACCTCATCCACCAGAAACAAGAACAACTCCATTCCATACTATCCCCATGGCCCTTTGCTAAATGGGGAATGGATATCCTCGGCCCCTTCTCCCCCGACAAGGGGCAGGGCAAATTCCTGATTGTAGCCGTTGATTATTTCACCAAATGGATAGAAGCCAAGCCACTGACCACTATCACAGCCCAGCAAGTTCAACAGTTCGTTTGGAAAGATATTATATGTAGATATGGTGTTCCACATACTATCATCACTGACAATGGCCGACAATTTATAGATAAAGAGCTAGCCAAGTTCTACACTGGTCTAGGCATCAAACACATCATAAGTTCTGTAGAGCACCCACAAACAATGGACAAGCAGAGGCAGCCAACAAAGTCATCCTAGTGGAATTGCGCAAGAGATTAGATAATGCCAAAGGCCGATGGCCCGAGGAACTAGTAGAAGTGCTATGAAGGGTTTTGGCCAGGGAGGTTTTAACGAGGCACCCCAAATTCAATGAATAAAACAAAGGGTTCTCAACTGTGAACTATTCTTTATTTTTCGCATTCGTTTAAGTTCCCCACCCTTACCACAAGTAAGCAGCCTGGGTCAAACACCCCTAACTCGTGGCTAATTCGTTTAAGTTCCCCACCCTTACTACAAGTAAGCGGCTGGGGTCGAACACCCCTAACTCGTGGTTAATTCGTTTAAGTTCCCCACCCTTACCACAAGTAAGCGGCCTGGGTCGAACACCCCTAACTCGTGATTAATTCGTTTAAGTTCCCCACCCTTACCACAAGTAAGCGGCCTGGGTCGAACACCCCTAACTCGTGGTTAATTCGTTTAAGTTCCCTAGCCGGCCTAAACCGGTAACACAAACCACCAAGGAAAGTAGTCGGTTTAGGCCGACAACATCAATATACTTAGCAAAATAAAAGCCCCCTGGTATTCAACGAGTCCACCTAAGGGCCTGGGTTAGGGCCCAGGCCCACTTACAGCCCAAACTAGAGCCCAAGCTGGGGCCCAGCCCACGACATAACCAGACATAATTAATGCTCTATAAATACACGTGCAACCCAGTAATTAAAGGTACACATTCATTACTCCATTAATCACCTTATTTAACCTTTTGAGAGCTTTGACTCACTTGAGCTTCGGAGTCCCTTCTGCAGGTAATCCCTCCTGGGTCCAAGCCGACATATATCAACCGGAAAGAAGCCAACTGAGGAGATAGCAGACTACGTGGGTAATGTGACGTTTGTGCCTAACTTATCTTGTTTGTTCTGTGCAGGAACAATAATAGTAAAAGACTTAAAATAAATAAAAACTTTAAGATAAATGAACCAAACAAGAATTATTTTTGAAACTAAAAAAATTGAAAATTTTATCTATTCGAGCCAATTAAAAAAGTACATAAGACTTTTTTTTTTAATCAAAGTGAAAATACATATTTTTGCAGAAAGTATCCATTCTCCTTTTCTTTTGTCATTATTTTCTTAGCTGTAGGGAATTAACATATTCCCCTTTTCCCTACCTTTTTCCATGGCTTCATGTTAATCAATGTGCACATGATTTGACATTGATGTATTTTGATTCTTCCCCCACGTCATAATGTGGGTAGCTCATCATTTTAATATCACCAAATTACTATATATGTTGAAACTTACTAATTTTATATTCGAAATGTTTAGTACTGTGTGTAGAAGTGATATTTTTTTATATCCAATAATTTTTCCTTTTTTATTTTATTAGAAGTGAAAAAAAGAAAGGATGAGTGGAACTCATCATCATATCTGACATGGGTGGTGGCAAGCATGAGGTAGAAGCTTTTGAAAAATTAATTTGAGTCGGTGATTTGCTATGCTATGCGACATGAAGGGCAAAGAAAACAACTGTTGATGGGGTGGCAGAGGAAACAGCCTCCATGTCCTTAGCTGATCCCCCATTTACCACCACATACTGACACACGTAAAAACAAATAAATATTTGAAGTGGCACTGTTTATGGCTTTACCGTTTACTTTGGGTGTCTATGGATCTGCAATCCTCACCACCAACTTTTCACGCCATGCCCAGCAATAGTTTTGCACTCATCACATATCATATGCGATTTCATCTCCCAACATATTTGTCATACGTAATAATATATGTCCCTAACTAGCAACATTTCATTTCAATGCGACATTAATTCTTTCCATACAGAAAAGGTACAGGGTCCACTATTTGGTCTACTTCCATCAGTGTTAAGAATAGGTATTTTCATACATATATATACATAATCATGTTCGAATATATACTTCAAACACTTTTACTTTTTTAAATATATTGATCTTAATTTTTGTAAATTTTTTTTATTTTTATTTTTTATTTTTTTATGTTTAAAAATATCTTAATTTTTGTAAATTATAATTAATTTGATTTTTTTATATATTTTGTTTAAATTGTTAAGAGTGAACAACAACTGTCAAATATTATTTTGTGTTTTTTTTTAATTTTATTTTTCTTTTTGAATATTTTTAATTTTAGTATTCAATTTATATTCAGTTCAGTTCTAGTTTTCGTTATTTTTTTCCAATTTAGTATCAATTTTTGTTATTTTTGTTCAGTTTAGTCTTAATTTTATCTCTCTCCAACTTAACCAAATTTAATTTTTAGGTTTAATCTTGTCTTTGGTCCCCATTTTGGAGTCAAAATCTCAACTTGGTATGTGAATTTTTAAAAGTTTCAAATTTGGTCCCCCCTTTTGTTAAAACGTCTCAAGTTTGCCCTTTCTATTAAGTCTGGGTTGACGAAGTTAAATGGGGTGCCACGTGTCAATTCCTCAATTTTTTGAATTTTTTGATTTTCTTTTTGATTTGTTTTTTTGATTTTTTTTTTAAAAAATAAAAATTTGTCACGTATCAAGCTGTCGTCGTGCCATGTGGCAGTGACAGAGTGATGTGGCAGTGATAATGCCAAGTGTCAGTATTATACCAGGTGTCATTTCCTTAGTCTCAATTTGGTCCCTGTATTCTAATTTTTGTCTCAATTTAGTCCCTATTTTTGTAAAAATAATCCAATTTCGTCCATCTCCAAATTAAAAAAAAATTAATTTTTATATAAATGTTATACCAATATTTTTATTAAATTTGATATTTTTATTCAAATTGATATTTTATTATATATTTTTAACATAGCTAAGTTTATTTAAAATTGTGTTTCACATTCAACTTTACTTAAAATTGTTTTCAAAATTTAAATTTATATGTTTTTTATTGTTACATGAACTAGTTAATTTATGAATTGTTCCTGTCGAAAACAAATAAGAGATGTCAGACACAAATATCACCTTACCTTAATCCGCAATCCCTTTAGTAGGCTTCCTCCCGGCTTGCATATGCTATCTGCTGGTACTTTGGCTTAGACTCGTGAGGGGTTACCTGCGGAGAAGACTCTGACGATCAAGTCAGCCAACAAATGCTCAGAAAGTCAAATCTCGTGATTAAGTGATTAATGAATGCGTACCTTTAATTGCTGGGGTCCATGCATGTTTGACCACGTCATGGGCTGGGCCATCTTTTGGGGTTGTAGGTGGGCCTAGGCCTAGGCCAGGCCCTTTGGTTCGATCACTATTGGCTCTAGGGGTCTTGCTTGTAGTACCTTAAGTCTGGAATAGTTGACAAATTCTCGTTCTATCTTCTTTTGTAGGCGGCTTGGGCCGCTTACGCCTGCTTGCTTGATTCATCTGATATTTGTTTGCATGTTTTGCGGGGATTAATGTAGACGGGTTTTACCATGTAGTTGTATGAGACCACCTAGGTGCGGTACATGAATTTTTTTTCTGTTAACATTATTTTCTATTAACAACTTTAAACAATTTTAAATAAAGTTCAATGTAAAATATTAATTAAATGAACTTAATTTGGTTAAAAATATTTACTTGAAATATCAATTTTGATAGAAATATTTCTCTACATTTATATAGAAATTAAATTTGATTTCAATTTGGAGAGGGACAAAATTGCTCTTTTTTATAAAAATTGGGACTAAATTGAGACAAAAATTAAAATAAATGGAGCAAATTGAGAAATTGGAAATGACATAAGTGACACGTGTCATTGTCATTGCCACATCACTCTATCACTTCCATGTGGCATGATGATAGCTTGACACGTGGCAATTTTTTTGATTTTTTTTTAAAAATTCAAAAAAAATCAAAAAATAAAAAAAATAAAAAAAATAAAAAATATAGGAACTGACACGTGACACTTCCTCTAACGGCGTCAATCGAGACTTAACAAAAAGGGCAAAGTTGAGACGTTTTAACAAAAAAGAGACCAATTTGAGACTTTTAAAAATCTGAGTACTAAGTTGAGATTTTGACTCTAAAATGGAGATCAAAGGCATGATTAAACCAAATTAGGTTTTAACTAAAATTTTTATTTTTTTTCAAATTAACATTTATATTAAATATTTCGTTCATTATTTTTATACCAATTCTAATTATACTTTTAAAAGGGAATTATTAGATTTAGGTTTGACTTTTTCTACATGTAAAAATAATAATGAAAAATTTAGTTTAAAATTAGAAGAAAAATTATTCATTATTTTTAAAATTAGAAGGAAAATTCTTCATTATTTTTTAAATGATAAGGAAAATTCTTAATTATATTTAAAATTAGAGGGAAAGTTCTTTATTATTTTTAAAATTAGAAGAAAAAATTCTTCATTGTTTTTAAAATTAGAAGGAAAATTTTAAATGATAAGGAAAATTCTTAATTATTTTTAAATTTAGAAGGAAAATTCTTCAATATTTTTAAAATTAGAAGGAAAGTTCTTTATTATATTTAATACTAGAAGGAAACTTCTTCATTAGTTTTAAAATTAGTAGGAAAATTCTTCATTGTTTTAAAACCAACTTTAAACCTATTTTTTACATGCAGCAAACATAAAAAATAAATATAATAACTTCTTTCCAATAATATAATTATGGTTGGTTTAAAAATAATGAAATTAATATTTAATGTAAATTTAAATTTTAATAAAAAAATTCATATTAAATTTATATAAAGATTAAATTTTGTTAATTTGGTGAGGGACAAAATTGGTATTGAATTGAACAAAAATAACAAAAATTGGGACTAAATTGAACAAAATTGATTAAAATTGGGTTTGAATTGAAGTCATAAGACTCACACGTGGCAATGATACTAAGTTAACACGTGGCAATGACACTAGCTTGACGTATGTCGTAATGCTTTCTTGACAAGTGGACACCTTTATTAAAATAAAAAAAATTAAAAAAACCATAAAGTGACATGTGACAATTACTATGTTTCCATTAATAATTTAAACATCTAGAAAACAGACCAAATTGACCATAATTTACAAGTATCCATCAATAAATATCGGTAAGACCATTGGTAAAGGACACATGGTTGAGTAAAATTGATTACTGATATATTATTCCCTCCGTAATTGGTTGGGTAACATTGATTAAAATTAGAAAGGGCTTTGAAACACAGATTCACACCAAGCAGCTATGCTTCCCTTCATCTTCGCATCGTCGCCCACGTCCCAAGTTGGTTCAGGTTCCTCTGTCGTTTGAGGTCGCGTCGGTGCTTGAGATCGCTTTATGGCCAAGCTGGTTTATGCATCTCCATGAGAAGCCTACACTGACCTACGCAAAATAGGTTAGTACAAGATGAATTTCTTTAATAGAGGTTAGGGTTTGAGTTTTAGGACGTTAATTGATTGAATTTTGATTACGTTTGTAATTACCGAAGGATATATCCGTCGATAATTATTGAAAGATATATCCATCGGTAATTACCGAATGGTATAAGTTATCGATAAATATTACCTACGACCCTTTTATCGACGGATACACACCCGTCGATAATTCGTCGAAAATAAACATTTACAAACGGATATTGGTTGTTTCTGATGGATTTGGACCGTCGGTAATACCTATTTTTTTGTAGTGAAAAATGAGGATCAAAGTGAACAAAGTTTACCAAAATTGGGACAAATGATGTATTTAAGCCTAAAATTAACCACATAATCAATATACATAAATTTTTGTATAAAGATTCTACTAGGATAAAAATTGTAATTAATTTATCATACCTTTTAGTAACAACTATGTATGATTTGTCTTTTTAGTAATGGTTTGGATAAGTAACCATCTTTAAAAGCATACATCACGATGATTGACTAGGAAATTGTCATTAAAATAACACCATTTTCCATCAATAGACACATTTTATCTTGTTACTTCTTTCTCGTGTCTCCTCAACCTTCATGGTGCCACCATTGTGACCTTGCATTGTCTTCTCATGTTATCGTGACAATCTTGTTCTCAAGAAAAGAGAGTTGAGCTAATTGCATATTTTAATTTTTTTTACACTTTTTAAAAAATATTATTTGATAACGAACATTTAAACAATAACTTTATAGGTTCAAAAGTTATTCAATGATAATTGCATATGATGAATCATAATAGGAAAAATGTTGATACTTAACTAATTTAATCGATTGAAAACATTATGATTGTCCTTGTTCACACAACGTAGAAAAAGAGGTAGAAAAAGAGGTCATACACATTATATTTTTGTTCTGGTTTGTTTTAATCAATTGATTGAGTTTCACTAAGTGCACTAGTATCACAAAGGATAATTTGAGTATTCTTTGGTTCGTTGTCACTATTAGCTAATCCTTTGTATACTCTTTTAACAAGTTCCTCATGGCTTACCTAAGTATTATTTCCTAAGTGACTTCTTACTCAACCAAATATTCTTTCTTAAGTAACATTTTGCTTAATCTGACTATTCTTTTGACTTGCAACTACTCGTAGCTAACTTTATTCAAATTTTATTTCTACAAGCCACTTTTGTTTCAAACAAGTAGTTTTTTAACAAGCCATTTATGACTTAAACGAGTATTCTTTGAACAAAATCCCTTCCTAGCTAATAATTGGTTATTCTTTACCTAACATTCACTACTAGATAAGATGATGTAGTTGATATGATTAGAGATCACAAGACACTCGTTTGCTCACTAGGGAGGTCGATAGTTTGAAGACGTATGTAGGATTTATACTCTTCTTTAGCTCTCTGATTGAACACAATCAATGTTCCTCTTTGAAGCTTTAAATGACTCCAAAAAATTTAGTCAGATTTTGACACTATACAATGTGATTTTTCCACTCGTTCTTATATAGACTCTGAAGAAAGTACTCATTGTAAAATTGTTTCTAGTTATTGAATTATTTCAACTCTTCTAAGGTATCTTCTTTTCATCTAAAGAGTTTGATATTGATATATGTATTTAATGTGCTCCACACAATAATATAAGCTCTTTTCTTCTTTACACATCATCCCAATAGTTTGATATACTTATCATCATATTGGAAAGTGTGCATTTTCATGATTCAATGAAACTGTAGTGTCCTTCAGAGTAGATAATTCTTGTAGTGTTGACAACCAATTAGTTTAGGGAACTATTGAAGAAAAGCAATTTTAGCCATTTGATTAAGAGATTGCTGATATGAAATGTCCTTTATTTAATTAATCTCTTTTGGAAAACATAAGTGGTAGGTATTTCCTACAACATTGAATAATCATTTATATAATATTCATTCAATATGATATTAACTTAGTTCTATATGTTTATCGTATGAACATATTTGTGCCATGTTAGAGGTAAAATAAGTTTGCACAATGTTGAATCATGTGTCAAATGAAGAACTTATGTCTTGCATGGTATGTTTTTATGATTAACCATCGTCTTTCACAAGAAACATGACCATGTTTTGACACTTAAATATTTTTAACACTTAATCAAAATCTTAGGTGTTAGAATTTCTCTTTAACAATCTCCTTTTTACCTTTATAATGCTTAAAACCCTAAAGTTAAAACATGATAATTTCAAAAATAAGTTCAACAGATCAAGTTTTATCAAACAATTTCTACCCTCAAACTCAAATGTAAATAATACATATAAAACTGAGCTTGATAGGATGCAAATTGTTGAATCTAAATTGAATTCTCAATAGGTTAGGCTATGTCAAGAAGATGAAATCTTTTTTCAAATGATTAGATCAATTCAAAACAAATTTGAACAAATAGTTTACATAATAAGACACAACAATTTTGATATAGAGTATTGAAAAACAATAAAACCTATTATTGTGGACAAAAGAATTGTCATACTTCAAAGCAGATTTTGTTTCAAAATAAGTATTGGACAATATCTTTAAGATACTATGATCTTCTCTTTCTTTTAATTTTCCCCATAAACATTTTATCTTTATTTTCTTCTTACTTTGTCTAACCTTAATACTTCTCTTTTAAGATGCAAAGACCCCTATAAAGTGTGATCCCCATGTTTGAGCTTTTCTTCATCTTTCTTCACCCTCTTTTTGTATTTCTCCTATTTTCTCTCATATTTCCATCCTTTAAAGCATTAGCAACAAAGGGGTGGACCAAGTTATTTAATTAACTTCATCCATTGCTTTATCATCATATGATAACGCTTGTGGATTCGGAAGAATGGCCCACAATATGGACTTGGGTTTAAGGCCTAGCAGATAAGTAGTCATGACCTTCCATTTGGCAACTTTTTTCATGGCTTGCTCACAAGGTTGAATAAATTGTTGAATAATTTCGTTGAGCAAGTTGGCGACACGTGAGCGAGTTGTTAAGACATTAGTGAAGGCTTGATGGTTAGAAAGGTGTAGAAGTACAACCCTTTTGTTTTGCTTAATTGAGCTAGAAAGGAGGATACAATATGTCCACATATGGGACTCTTCATAGAACTCGAGGGTAAGCATGAGAGTTCTCTTCATGAGAGAGCCTAGACGTATGTGTAGAGGAATCATAGAAGTGATGTTGTTGACATTCATGCTTCAACATATGGAGAATCATTTGATGCTCAACTATGTCCACATGATCCTTCCATTCCAGGAAATTGTCACTTTGATCTAAGTGGATTGGATCAAGCTCATAATATAATTTTTTTAGTAATTTTTTTTACGTATCTATGGAATATTGAAGGTTAAAGGTAGATTCATTGAATTTGGTCATAGATACTATGATTAAGACTGATTAATGAGAATTCAAGAGGAAAGTTAGAGCCGTCTCAACGTTAATACAACATTAAATTTAATATTTACATTTTTATTTTAATTTGAGTAGTTGAATGGTTAGAAAATTTAAGTCAAGATTTTTTTTAAGAATAATGCATAGAGAAAGTGGAGTGGAACGCAAGTTTTGGGAGAGAAGGAAAAAAGAGGCTGTAGAATTTTGTTGAGGCAATATGTTCGTGGTGTGCAAAGAAAAATCTTGGTCCAAAATTGGTTTTGTGGAATTGGAGCTAGTGATCAAACAATTTTTTAGGTAAGGAGAGTTATCCAATTTTTTGGATAGGTGTAATCATTGGATAATTGTTCTTATTTTATGCATGAGTTCTATGGTGAGATGATGTTAAGATATGGGTGACATAAATTTATTTTTGGATTAAGGGTACAATTATGAATGTGTATGGTGATGTTAAGATATGGGTGACATAAATTTATATATATATTTTTTAGAATAAAATTGGGCATAATTATGAATGTGTATGGTGATGTGATCATGGGAAATTCAACTTTTTTTTTATCCAAATTTTTTTAAGTGCTAAATTATTTTGGATATTGGTTCTAAACATGCATTTCAGAAGAGTCAAGTGGTGGGTGTAAAATTTTAATTTTTGGTTGAATTACATGAGTTGTGGTTGGGAGAAAGGTATATTTTGTTAAGTGCAAGATTTTTTTTAATTTTGTGGTTATAAGTAATTTGTTCTGAAATGGATTTTTTTAGGTATGAGTTGATTGTAGAGCATGTTGGTCTTGATATGAAGAATGACAATTCTCTATTCATGAATACAATATGAATACAATCCTGGGCGAGTTACTACTAATCTTGCCTAGGCGAGACACGCTCGCTTGGGCGAGAAGACCAGAACCCTCCACTGTTCGCTCGTGCTTAGTTCAGTCATTTAATCATATTCATATTCATACCATCAAAACTTCACCCAAGCATGCCAAAACACGAAAAGCAAACATGAACAAGAAAAATATGACTTAAAACGCGAAACCCAATGGTCATTACGAAGTAGAGTGTCTCAATTCTTTTTGTTTTTTTTTTTACTTTTGCAAAGACCAAATTAGACCAATCCCATGGAGAGGGTTTATTCAAAAGATTCGGTGACCATTACCATGTAGAGGGTTCCGATCCAAATTTTTTCTTTTTCTTGACTTTTTGAGAAAATATTAGACCAATCTAGATGATAGGGTTTATATCCAAAAGATTCAGTGACCATTACCATGTAGATGGTCACTATCTGACAAATCACTTTATTTTATTATTTTCTTTTCTGACTTTTTGAAAAAACATATTAGACCAATCCCAAGGAGACGGTCTATATTGAAAGGAAAGAAATCAATGACTATTGCCTCATAGGGGGCCTTGATGTAAATAAATCGATGATCATTGCATTGTAGAAGGCCTTGATATGACAACGAAATCAATGACTATTGCCGCGCAGAGGGCCTTGATGTAAAGAAGTCGATGACTAGTGCCTCGTAGAGGGTCTTGATGTAAAAAAATCGATGACAATTGCATCGTAGAGGGCCTTGATGTGACAAAGAAATCAATGACCATTGGCTCGTAGAGGGCCTCGATGTGACAAAGAAATCAATGACCATTGCCTCGTAGAGGGCCTTGATTTAAAAAGATCGATGACCATTGTCTCGTAGAGGGCCTCGATGTAAAGAAAAACCATGACCATTTCCTTGCAGAGGGTCTTGATGTAAAGAAATCGATGACCATTGCCTCGTAGAGGGTCTTGATGTATAAAAGGAGAACCTTCATTTTTCTCTTGAAGTGTTGACAAACACTACGTGAATGTGTAACATTTGTTAGACTTACACAAAAAAAAAATCATCATTGCTAACTTTTTTTTCAAATTTCTTTATTTTTTTTGGAAATGATTTTCAAGGATTTTATGCAGTATGATGGATAATTTGATGATGCATGATATGTTATGATTTCTTTTTGAACCTATATGATGATGCATACATGGATGCGTGGATGCATGGGTGGAATTTTCTTTTTTTAATTTTTCCTTTATTTTAATTTGAGAGCAAGGAAAACTAGGCTTAGAGCCTAGGCAAAAAAAAATTGTTAGGCCAGACACAACTAGGTTTAAGGGCCAGTGTGGAAACTGGGCTTGGAGGCCACTATGAAAACTAGGCTTGGGGGCCAGTGTGAAAACTAGGCTTGGGGGCCAGTGTGTGAACTGAGCTTGAGGGCTAGTGTGAAAACTAGGCTTGGGGGCCAATGTAAAAACTAGGTTTGGGGGCCAGTGTGAAAAATGGGCTTGGGGGCCAGTGTGAAAACTAGGCTTGGGGGTATATTGGTAATTCATATGAATGAAGAGGACCATAAATTTGAGAAACATCATAGAAACAAAATTGTTTATTTTTTTAATGAAAGGATTGAATAACCATTCATATGAGTGGAACGAGTTTTGATTGGAAAGGTGGAATTTATTTTATTCAAAAAGATGGATTACTCATGTGTACATGACTTGGTATGATGTATGAATTTTTCTTTTGCATTTTTTTTGAAAACAAATTCGAATTGATTCCCATTTCATTTTTATTTGTAATTCATGAAATCATTCTACTTTCAATTTTTTTTTTTACTTTTCCATATCATTTATTTGATCTAATCAGCTACTAACGAATCATTTCTTTTGAAACACTACTTGAATGACAAACATGAAATTGCCAAGGCCTTGAAAAGGTTTGGATATGGTGATGAAGATTAACTAGGGCGTTGGCCCAATTTGAATTGGTTTGGGGCACAAAATGTTTTTGGCCTTTGCCCAATTATCGATGGTATGAAGAAAATGATGGGGACTTCAAAAATTTGCCCCTAGTATGAGAGCCTAGGATGGTCTTATGGGGCAAAAGCGTGTTTGACTTTTCCCAAATGAGGAGATTAAAAAATGATGATGTCTTCACAAGTTGCCTCTAATCTAATCACAATCTTCATTGTAAATAAATGCCCCGAAATTCAGAATGAATGATTGGAATATATGAATTACTAACAAACTGACTGCCCTAGTTTGGGTTTGGGATTGATAAAGATGGACTATGTTAAGGTTGGTCAAGGTTTAGGCTTAGAGCGGAGGATATTGTATGAGCAAAAATAGAATTTCATGAAGAAAGAATTGAAAGAGGACAACCAAATTTAACTTAATTATTTGATTGCCCATGCTGATTTTTGAGCTTTGAAAACATGTCAACCAAACATAAACTGCCCCAATGTTTAAAAGAAAATCTCTGAACACACTTTTTCAATTTTTTTTTTATAAATTGTTTTGAGAACAAACATGTTAGCAAATCAAAATATTTCTCACTTTTTTTGATTGGTTGGGGTTAATCCTTCATCTTGGTTGGGGTCAATCCTTCATCACCACCCCTCGCCTAAAAGTGAGACCCCCTCGCCTGAGCTGAAACTGTAGCGACAAGTCAAGCTCTCCATGCGATCTCGCTTAGGCAAGCCCCTCTCGCTTGAGTGAGACATTGCCTCGCTCAAAACAAGAGTTCTCCGCCTGAGCGAGAGCTTGAATGTGAACCTGGCTTGTTTCTGCAAGTCTCGCTTGGGCGAAGTAGGCTCGCTTGGGCGAGAGAGTCAGTTTCTCGTCATTGTTTTCTTACACAGCCACACACACAGATTTCAACCAACATGCCAAAGCACTCCATGCATTTACAAAATCACACCAACCATGGAATCGTAAAAATAACAACAGGACAAAATAAAACTCAAACTACATAAGCAACCCTAGTTTCCCTTACTTGGAAATGAGCTAGCGGAGGGGTCCTAACTACGAACAGTGAAGTACCGCAGCTCATAGAGCAGTTTAGCAAGCTGGAGAATAAATGAACAGAGAAAACAAAGTTACCAAGAGTGACTTCAGATGGACCCAAGACAGCGGCGTTACCATAAGGAATATATTGGATGAGGAACAACTTACGTGGAACAAGGATGCATTCGAACAAACTTGACGGAGACGGTGAAGGTCCAAATCTTAGCAGAGGAAAACGGTAGGTCTCTAGGAAGTGGTCAGTTTTTACGAAAGTGAGTAGAATGGTTAGGGTTAGGGCATATTAGGTATGGATTTCTCTTTTGGGCCAGCCCCTAGGCCCAATAGAATGGGGCAACCCTTAAATAAAAGGGGCAAGGAAAAATGATCCTTACATTCTCCCCAACAACAAAAATTTTTGACCTCAAAAATAAAATCTCACCTGGCAAACAGATGTGGATGCGACTTCGTCATATCCTCCTCTAACTCCCATGTAGAGTCACCCGTCATCCGATGCCAAATGACTTTGACAAGGTTGACTGTCTTCCCTCGTCGTTCCTCAACTATGTTGTCCTCCAACGCAATGGGTGGTACTTCCACAGCGAGGTCCTCTCTGATCCGTATATCCTCAGCCTCGAACACATGAGAGGGGTCAAAGACATACTTCCTCAATTGTGATACGTGAAATACCGTATGATCCAATATGCATGTTATCAACAAATCCTCAAGCGACTGAATCGTCCTCTCAAACTGGCCATTGGTCTGAGGATGATAAGCTGAACTCATGGTGAGCTTGCTACCCAAAGCGCTCTACAAGGTCTGCCAAAACCGTGACGTGAACTGTGGATCCCTATCTGATACAATGCTCGAAGGTACTCCATGCAATCTCACAATTCCTTTGATATACAACTATGCCAACTTGACCATTGACATCCTGAAGTTCATCGCCAAGAAATGAGCACTCTTGGTCAATCTATCCACAATAACCCAGATGATGTCGTGCCCTCTAAAAGTTCGTGGCAAATGGGTCACAATGTCCATCGAGATGTTATCCCATTTCCACACTAGTATCTCCAAGGGCTGTAAGATCCCACCGGGTCTCTGGTGCTCCACCTTCGCCTTCTAACAGGTCAGACAGGCTGATACAAACTAGGCCATATCTTTCTTCATCTCCTGCCACCAAAAGGTCTCCTTAAGATCCTAGTACATCTTTGTCATGCCAGGATGCATGCTAAGACGACTCTTGTGCCCTTCCTTAAGGATTGACCGTTTTACCTCAGCATCATCAAGCACACACACTATGTTCTGGAATCGTAGTATGCCATCATTACTCAAAGAAAAATCTCTAGCCTCATCTGACCCCAGCTGTTCTCTAACTCTGTTCAGACTAGTATCCAACAACTACCTCTCCCTATTTGAGTCCAAGAAATCACTGGATATAGTCAAAGTACTACACTTAATGAACTCGGATCCCAACTCCACCTATAGCTTCATATCTTTGAACTTCTCCAGTAGTTCCACCTCTTAGATCATAAGGTATGCAACATGTACAATCTTCCTACTCAATGCATCAGACACTACATTTGCCTGCCCTGGGTGATATAGGAGCTCGAAATCATAATCCTTCAAGAATTTCATCTATCTTCTCTGCCTCATGTTCAACTCCTTCTAATCCAACATATACTTGAGACTCTTATGATCGCTAAACACACGAAACTGGGCACCATAGAGATAATGCCTTCAGTTCTTCAAGGCAAATACTATAGTCGCCAACTCCAGGTCATGAGTGGGATAGTTTCTCTCGTGCACCTTAAGCTGCCTCGAAGCAAAGGCCACCGCCTTCTTTTCTTGCATTAACACACAACCCAGTCCCAAATGGGAGATGTAACATCCCTAAGGAATATTACTTTAAAAAAATATTTAAATGAATAATTGTATTAATAGCCATCTCGATAAAAATCCCAACGCGGGAAAATTTCAATTTATTACGATAGCGCGCCAAAACTCATAACTGAATTCATAAAATGTTACAAGTTC
>Ga0214545_1004814_pt1 | contig 24978 bp, 18 predicted proteins | sample CNSS4metaG_FD_160064 | JGI IMG/M metagenome (GOLD analysis project Ga0214545, IMG submission 160064) | Root nodule microbial communities from cowpea collected in UCLA plant growth center, Los Angeles, California, USA - CNSS4 | ecosystem: Host-associated > Plants > Roots > Nodule | place: USA...
TGCCAAAAGGGGCAGCAGGCAAAGCTGTGGGAGGAATGGATTGATTGATGATGATTTGTAAGATCCTACATAGACGCAAATCTATTTTCTGCATCAAAGCAAGATAGGGCAAGCGGGGTGGATTTGTTAATTCATGTTTCTTGTTGCTTACATTTTTATTATTTTTCTCTTTAGTTTTTTGAGCTGAATGTAGAGTTGGCTTTAGAGATTATTACATATTGGGAAACCATGATGTACTTCGAAGCAATATTTTGAGTAGAACTTCTACTGATATATACTTAGCTTCCATTGCATACGAAAGGATTTCCAACTTCTGTAAAAATGTAGCGTTCATTGTCATGCTATACTTTATCATACTATCTTTTGTCCTCTCTTCTCTTACATATTTTTGTCCTAAAAGTTGGTGTAACTTTGGGCATTTAACTCCTGTGGAAATGGAATCAGTCAAAGTGGAACGAATGTGGCGATGAATGCCCTGGAACATATTTTTTTCACTTTTCTTTTTACTCTGTTATTTTGCATACAACTCAATCCTAAACTCTGTATTTTTAATGGTTTTCTACTACTTGAAGGTGGCGATGAAGACTGTTGATAAGGATTATTGTTAAGGAAAGGTGAAAGAACAAGAATCGACAAATTGATCAATACTTGCTATTTCTGAAAGTGGGTTTTAGTTTCTCTCACTAAATATATATGAATCCTTTTTAGCTTAACTTGCTGTACCTTTGTTGTGATCCTGCAAACGTTATGTAGTGTTTGCGTGTACAATCCCCACTGATTGCAAATTGTGGAGATTGTCAAATTATGCTGTATTGGAAATAAAATTCAATCTGTGTGATGGTATGGTTAGGAAATGCAAGTTTCTTATGCTGGGTGGATTCTATGCTCTCTATCCTTGAAAGTTTGAGTACCTCTTGACTGATGTGGTTTAATAAGATACGTAGATGATTACGTTGTTTTTAAGTATATAATTATTATCAATAAATTAATAAATGATTAATTGACTCTGCACCTTTTTACTCTATTGATGTGATCCTCTCTTTGAACCTTCATTAAGTTATTTATATCTTTGGGTTGGCTTTTTTTTTCTACATATCTTTTTATTGGGGGTGTGACTCATAGTTGAGCCTCACCCACTAAGTTTTGTTTCAGAAGAATAGAGGTTTTATGATGATTTTCCATCCAGCGATCGACAAATCAGTCCTCAATTAGTTTTTTTCTTTTCTTTTTCAATCATTGATTGACTGAATGCCAACCTGTGATATGTGATGATATGAAAAAAAAAAATCATATGATGCGTGTTAAAAGTTAAAGGAAACATAGTTTCTAAAAGAATGAGAAAAGAGAAAAAGAAGTGAACATACGGTTTTTTTAAAAAATTAAATAGCAACTTCTAAAGGTTTAAGGGTATTTTTAATGAATTATTACCATTTTTTTGGGATGATTTATGGAATATTTCGACTACGAATATTCAAGTTGGGCTGTCATTATTTTATTAGATCTTATAAAACTTAATTGATTGATTTGGGGTTCGTTGATGCGATCTTACTATTGTCGAACGTGGGAAAAGATCATGGTGCAATACGATTACATATGAAAATTCCGTGTTAGCTTAAGACATGCGTGCACGCGTGGACACCATTACCATTAACACCAAAATTGCACTATGCTCTTAAACGATGACGCAAAGTAACATTTACAAGTAAATTTTAATGCACTTCAAATTACATGATAAGCCAGTAATGTTCCAGTGTCAATTAGAAGGCTATAAGCCAAAATACTGGATGGCAAGTATTTCGAAGCAGAACTCCTGACCAGATATTGGTTGAAACTGTAATTTGAATTCCATATAAGGTTGCAAATGGGGAGTGTATTTCAGAGATTGGGCAAATGATAGGTGGATATCTAAGATTCCATCATCTTGATGAGAAATGTAGCCTCCAATGCCGATTCCTTGGACTGCAAATAACGGTTTTCTTCTACTAAATCTGTGGTCAAATTCAACAATATTGGCCGCTTAGGGTCGTATACTGTGAGGTCACGAACTCGTGCAACCCATTTTGCTGCTTCCCATACCCCAAACCTGAGTCATGAAATAAAAGCCAAGGTTCATTAACACGGCATAGCCTGTTAGAATATAGGTTCATAAGCAGCATCAAAGAATATTCGCATCAAAGACCTATATTGTGGATTTTCTCGCTTAAACGAACATAATCCGGTAAGAAAATGTGAAAAATTACATTAACTTAAGCGAGACCTTTTACATAAGGGGTGAGTTTATGAAATCCAACACTAACATCTCTATATCATATTTGTTACATCTTTACAGTGGTTCAAAAACCACTTCAGTTTAGAGTTTAGTTTTTTTAGTTACTATCTTTTATTTTTGAAGAAAAATAGTAGAACTAAGTTTGCACCCTTATATTCATAAACAATTGTCCTACAACATAACACCACACTGGTCCCTTGGGATTCGGTACTTGGATTTACAAGTTCATTTTACTATTCGTAGACTTCGTATACTTGCCTAACTTCTTAACCGTGACAGTCCCTGCAAGCTAATTAACAGCTTAGAGTACATTTAGATGGTCGATAACACGGGTGAAGAAATTGTGATTTTCACTTATTCCCCATATACTTAATCCTATGTCTTGGTATTACTATCCTTTCAATTCCACGTGCCAAAAATGCCACAGGTTTATGATGTTTGTCTATGTTAGCAGCATGTAAGCGTCCGCAATGTATGAAAATCAAATGTTGATGGAGGTGTCTAATCAGATCATGCCCAAATTCAATGATGGAAAATATTTTTTCGAAGACTTGAAATGCAAAAAGAAAAAAGCTTCTCTACACATTTCGGGGGTGAAAGCATCATCGACAACTTATGCAAACATTACGCCTAGACATTCTCATTTTGTATGACGCCATAGAAAAAACCCAACACTTACAGAAAACAAGTCCACATACTAGCAATCAGAAAGCACAATGTTGTCTATGCATTTAGCATTTTAAATATGAATAAACCACTGCAAATCCACTAGGCCATTGCCAATAAATCAGGTATTCAGAAAAAGAAAGGAAGCTCACACATACCAAAATGAATATCAATCTCTAAAGTATAAACTAATGTAGTTTTTATACAAGGCAGAAGGGAAAATAAGATGAGGTTTGGATACTAGCACAGAGCAAATACTCAAGTACTATATATCATACAATGTAGTTATAATTTAAAATACAACTTACTATAAGTAACATAAAAACAGTTTATAAGAATATAAATGTAAATCCTAACAAAGTTTATATCATGGATACACATTCAACACCATTTCAGCAGCTACTTTGAACTGTATATATTTGGTTCACTTTTAACATAAGCGCCTTCATTCTTTACTAAAATACTACTCGATCAACACCATGGATAACTTGGATCCGATGTTAGGAAGTTATGCAAAGATATAAATAACGTACCTTGTATTAAAAGACGATGTTACTAATACAGCTGGATAAAGGACATCCTTTCGTATATTATCATATGGAGAATATTCTCGAATTGCAAGAAAATCATCGAGATCCCCAGGGTAGCCAAACTCTTCATAATCAGCAGCTGTAAGAGGCAAGATGGGATACAGAAGAGTGTTGGTAGCATCTAAAAAAGGAACCTACAGAACAAACCATACAAAAAGGTAATTTTATTTGAGAAAAAATATTTAAGGTGGAGCCTAAGTAAACCAAAACCTGAAAGCAAATAAACATTCTTACACACCTTCAAGACTGCAGCACGAAATAAATCTGGAGAACGATTAATGGCAGAAGCAACCAAAAGTCCTCCAGCACTATATCCCCAACCAGCCAATTTGTTTTCATGGACAATATCATTTTCGATGAGAAATTTGGCACAAGAGATGTAATCATTGATTGAGTTATGCTTCTTTGTGCGTCTCCCATCATTATGCCATTTCTTACCATAACCACCTCCACCTCTGAAACATGGCAACAAAACAATCATATAAGGGACAAGACATTGGAGAAAATAAAATTTACGACAAAGGATATCCCTATGAATATGCATTGAGTACATGGTCACTAAATAATGTGAATCCTACCTAACATCCGCATATGCAACAACCCAACCTCGATCAAGGAGGCTTTTTAGTTCACTGCGCCACCGTTTATCAAGTAATTCACCATAAGCTCCATGTCCATGCAATATCCCCGATTTTTTAGCTTGTGTCTTATTGTTACGCGAAAAAACAATAGTTAAAGGAATAAAAGTTCCATCAAATGAAGGGACCTCATATTGCTCACAGGCATAAAACTCAGACAGATCATTCCACAAGTGGTAATCTTCAAAACTAGCATTCACAGGATTGGAGTGTTTGGAATTTGAGGACTCCATGCTAATACTTGCAGAATTTTTACCGTACAGTATTCTTGTCCTGTCATGTAGCATGTTTTGTTGTTGAATGATGTTCCACCGACCCGTAGCAAGGTCATAATCAACCACAGCATCTGGCATCTGCGAGAAACTTGCGATGAACAACATATCGAGATTTGATGATCAGGTTTTTCTTCTAGGTTGATATACAAATGTACTTTGTAATATGTGTTGAACTCTTATCCTAGTAGTATATATATATATATATATATATATATATATACACACACACACACAGGGATGCTATCCTATAAGATTGAACAAATGACCTCCTAAGACCAAATACATAGATAAAGTAAAGATACAGATATATAAAAAGCAGTACTGGGTATATTACAAATTGGTACATAAGCCAGAAAGACCTAACAAGGAGGTGTAAGAGGAAGAAAAACCTTGAAATGACAAAAATCAACCAGGCTTACTGGTAAATATACATCATGAAGTATTTTTTGGAAACTCAACTTTTAAAACTTCTCAAAATTTCTTCGGATGCATATTTAACGGGGCCAGTGAATGGTGATTCAAAATAGATATGATACGAAGGTAGACATATGTTAACAGAATTGTGAAGAGAAACCATCTTCAGAAATTAACATAAAAATTAAAAAATCATTCACATACCACAGGTGATGATATTATGAAGCGTGTGACAGAAGAGAAAAAGTCATAGTTTGGTCCAGGCGAAATTTGGCAAACATGTTTTGGTAATGACAAGTACTGTAGGTCCAGCTTCCTCAGTTTGAGTGGCCCCTATCACAAAAATAAGATGGTCAACGTAATTCAACGAGAATATAAACAAAAATTACATCAAGAGTTTATCTGTACCAGATATAGTAAATTCTCTTCCATTACCTTCCCAAAGGGCAATGGTAGTCCAACTGAACAAAGTTGGACTTTTTTACTTTCCCTTACAATGAGGGCTAAGTACTTATCACTAAAATCAACATCCTCAATAATTAAATCTGGGTCATCCACTAATACCTCCTGCAGTTCATGAGACCAAATATAACATGTAAGGCAAAGCAGATTTTCACATGCAACTTAACTGAGAAAACATGAAAATGGGCGGTATTAAGAAAATATCTCACTGTATCAAATAAACCTGTTTTCCTTATGATATAAAAGAGGAACAAAATCGAAAAAAGCTAACCACAGAGAAAAAGAAAATGTGATGCTCCAAAAGTACCTCCCATTTTCTTGTACTTGAACGATTATCCACTGAACTACGAAGAAGATAATGATAATCAACTGATTGCCCACCTTTGGGAGCATCTGTAAATAAATAAAGGTAACCTTGGTGATGTTCAATTATGCAATGTGCTATAACATCACATTCCCAAACTACTTTCAAGCCAGACAACGGGTCAGCTGCATTTATTAGAAAGACCTAGAAAATGGTTAGAATTATTATCCAATACAAAAGGATTTTAAGTTTTCAGAGTTCCTAGCAAAGATCTTTTACCTTTGATGATGTGGGAGAGAATGTATTCACAGTCACGTATTGGAAGTCTTTTGTGTGCCTAATATTAATATGAACACTTTCATCTGACTCTTCCAAAAGCAAAACATCTTCATCAGTGGATCCAATCAGACTGTAGTAGATACTGCAACAACAAGCGGAGAGATGAAATGAAGGAAGATCACACAGACTAGTGTTTGCAATCATAAGCTAAAGGGATTCCTTTAAAGACGTAACTTAGATGCAATTGCTAATAAATGTTTACACATTAAAGATTAACACAGGTTACCAAGATAAAACTTCAATTGTGATATAAATTTTATCCTTCTTTTAATTCTGTAACAGCACCAAACCATCAAATGATTGATAACAATTCACCCACCGGTAAGGCCTCATTTTCTGATCTGTCACAACATAAAGCAATGCATGTCCGTCTTTAGCCCACGCCAAGTTCGAAACTCTTTCTGTCTGAGGCTTACTGCACAACGAACCTGAATTCAAATTTCTCACGGATAACTTGAAGTAGTCGTTTTCTTTATCATACATAGTGTATGCAAGAAACTGATGATTAGGTGAAACTTCAGAGAGTTCCTCATAAGCATAACCTACAAAAGTCAGGTCAAACAAAATGTCAGCACTCCATAACACTAAAAACTAATATCAAAGGCAAGATGTGATTCATTTGACATTCCAAAGGTAAAGTTTGCCAGACAACAATGAGTAAACACTAATTGTTCTCGTGTTCCTTAATGAGTAAACACATCTGGGTAGTTCCATAATGTTCTCGTGTTCGATACAACCAACAACAGTGAGTAAATACTAATTATAATCCTTAAACTTGTGATACACAATCACATTAGTCACTAAAATTAGAAAAATGTAAAATAAATCCTTAAAATTGAAATTTGTTAGTCACATTACTAAGATAGTAAGTTATAAAATTTGGTGACTACAACTAAAAGAAGATATACATTTCAGTTATTGAAAAACGAGAATTTCAATTTCAAGGATTAATTTGAAATTTTCCAATCCCAGGCTGCTATGAAACCTCACTAATTGAAGGGCTAAAAGGGAAGTTTAGTCTAACAACAATTGTTAGGCCATATAGAGATGCATTCTGACACCATCTTAAAATTTGGGTTTTAATTTAAAAAAGGTGAGAATTGTTCTCCCTTATACACACCATTTGAGCGATATGAGTGGTTCAGTAAACTTAAGATATGGAACAGTGACTGCATAATTTACCTCCAAACCTCTCGGCTTCTAGATTATAATCAACGAGCTTCTGTTCAATGGCTTTACCCGTAGTGAAATCGAAGCCTGCGGGGGGATAGTTATGCGAAATGAAATCATCGTTCAAGCTAGCCAACCTTCGGCAGAGGATGGGATAGGGTTTGGCCTCTTCGACGCGGCGGTAGTAGAGCCAGGGGCCCCAGCGAAGGGGAGGGGTGGAGAGGTCAAAGGGCATGCGAGAGGCCATTTCGAAGTGGAGCTTGTTGAGGAGTTTCTCTGAGTCAGACATGACGGCCTCACTGTACTTCTCCTCTTGCTCCATGTACACGTCCATGTGACGCATCGCCACCTTGTCGCTCACCTTAGACATCCAGCTGTAAGGGTCTTCCCACGTTATGCCATTGAAACTGAACTTCTGCGGCTTCTTCGGGGCCTTCGGTGGACTCGGCGGTGGCGCCGCCTTGTAGTGGCGCCGAGCCACGCATGCGAAACGGAGCAGAGGGCGCATAGCTGGACTTGGGTGAAGGGTTTTACCGCATCACAAAACATAAACCCCTGCTTTGTGTTTCTTAGCAGTACCATTTTTCCCTTTCCTTTCTCCCAAATAATAATATAAAGTTTAAATTAAACGAATATAATTTAATATTCTTACTAAAATTCACCTTTTTATTTTTTATTATTAAACAAATTTAAACTCAAAACATAATTTTAATAATTAACCATTTTATTATCATATATAAAAGTATCAAGTGTACCATATTATACAAATTGAGTGATGATTAAAAATCAAATAACTTGTCATACACAGGTTTAGAAACTAAATTTCAAATTCAAAATAAAATCAAAGTTTAAAGTTTTGTATAGAATTAAAAGTTAATTTAAAAATATTTCTAGAAATATTTAATAAAAACGTTAATTTTAATAATATCACAATAAAATTTGCACACAAAATAATTCGAGTTTCAATTTAAGGAATAAGAACATTGCTTCATTTTTTACAAAAAAAAATGGAATAAGTTAAAACTAAAAACAAATATAGGGACCAAATTAAATTGTTTTGACACGTGACACAATTGTAATTGTAAAGTGATATGTGTAAAAAATTCAAAAAAAAAACTCAAAATTCACACGTGGCGTTAACTTTAACCCTATTTAAGACAGAAATTGAATTATTCTTAAAGAATAAGAACCAAATTGAGACAAAAAAAATACTTGAAGATCAAATTGACATTACTTGACAAATACAAGGATTAAAAGAATAATTTAACCTAAATTAAAAGACTAGTATCAATACAATTTCATAATAACATTCACAAAAACAGAGAAATTAAATAAAATAACTAATAACTATTTTTTAAAACTTATATGGATGTTAACAAACTCTCCCAAACCTAAACCATCGTTTATCCAAACATCTAATTTAATAAAATTATCACAAATGTATTCAATCTTAAAATGAAAAACTCAAATTAGCATCACAAAAAAACTTTAGTATTACCAAAAACCATATGAAAGAAACTAACTTAAATGCTTAAAATATTTTAAACAAAATTAGAATCGTGGAGAATTTGATGTAAAAAGCATCCTAATAGTATACTTCTCACATTTCTTTTTTATAATTCACTCGATCACACCAATAATAAAAACTTCCAACTAAATCTTTACTCATGATCTCGACCAGAAAAATACTTCAAAAAACTTGCAAGATCTCTATAATGTTGGATTAAGAGATTTGAAGGAAATGAAGAGCCTAAAGGAAAAGTTTGTAAGGATTTGTAAATGATGTGATGAGTGTAATAGATTAAAAAAATATTTTAATTGATAAAAGTAGATAATTATAAATTTATTCCTTTGAAATAAATTAAAATGTAAGTAATGGAAATTATATTAAAATAAAATTGAATTTGTTATTTATAATGAAAAAATAAAATATAATTGAACTATTATTGTAAATATTTTTTATATTAATTTTGGATATATTAATATATTAATTATTAATGTTGTTATTTTTAGTGTCATCATTAGTGATCTTGGTTTAGTGAAAATTATATAATTAAGTTGGAGACATAACAAATTAAAATTAGTCCACATACAAATGAAATGAACGCGGGCATGCAAAAACATTTTTTCCAATTGCAACAAGAACAATTTTGTTATTTTGCATAACATGAAAAGTAAATACTCTCGAATCCTAGAATAATGAGCGGATGCATCCATATCTTTCTCACAAAAATTTGCACTCTCAAATCCTTTCATAATCATTGATCCAAATGCAGGTGTCAATTGCAATTCATCCTCCCACAATAGGAAAAATTAGAACTGTCAAAATGAGTTGGAACCCGCGAGCCAATCCGGCTCACCACGAGTTTGGGCTGGGTTAGATGGAAATTTCTTTACAAATTTTAATACGGATTGAATTTTGACCCGATTCACTTAGAACACGACTCACTCGGGTTGAACCCGTCCCACAAATAAATGATCACACAAGTATTTTTATGTTAAGTTGAGCTTTGTATTTGAGTCATGTTAAGTTGGTTTTTTTAGCCAACACATAGATAACTTGTATTTTTGTGATTTTGGTTTGTATTTGGATTATACTAAAATTTAGGTTAAATACCTTTTTGGTCCTAATTTTTGTCAATTTTTTTCAAATAAGTCCTAATTTTGATTTTGTGTTCAAATAGGTTCCAATTTTCGTCAATTTTCTTCAATTTGGTCCTTTTTTGCTAACACCGTTTAAATCATTAACGGCCATGAACAGTGACTGCCACGTGTCACTTCGTGGTTTTTTTGAATTATTTTTATTTTTATTTTTATTTTTTTTAATTTTTTTTAAAAATTTTAAAATTTTTTTTAAATGTACACGTATCAACCTAGGAGCGTGGCACGTGTCACTTCGTGGTTTTTTTGAATTTTTTATTTTATTTTTTTTGAATTTTTTTTAAATGTCCACGTGTCAACCAAGTAGTATGTCACATGTCAAAGTCAGTATTCTATATTCAATTTGGTCCCTATATTTGTTATTTTTGTTCAATTATGTCCCAATTTTTATTAACATTAACCAATTTGGTCCCTATCGAAGATGTGACCAAATTTAATTTTTATATCAAAGTTATAATGATGTGAATTTAAATATATTGTATAAAAATATTTAATAAAAAATGTGAATTTTAATATAAAAATTAAATTTGGTTTTAATTTGGAGAGGGACCAAATTGGTTAATGTTAATAAAAATTGGAACCTAATTGAACAAAAATAACAAATATAGGGACCAAATTGAATTTAGAACATTGACTTTGACAAGTGGCACGCTACTGGGTTGACACGTGGACATTTAAAAAAAATTAAAAAAAATTTAAAAAAATTATAAAAAATAAAAATAAAAATAAAAAAATTCAAAAAAACCACGAAGTGACACGTGGCAATCACTGTTCATGGCCGTTAATGATTTAAACGATGTTAGCAAAAAAGGACCCAATTGAAAAAAATTGACGAAAATTGGGACCTATTTGAAATCAAAACCAAAATTAGGACTTATTTGAAAAAACTTGAAGAAAATTGGGACCAAAAAGGTATTTTAACCTAAAATTTATTTAGATTTTAATTAGAATTATATTCTAGTTTTGACTCAAAAAAAATATAATATTTTTTTTAATTAAGTGAGTTTGTAAGACAACCCGTTTAACCTACTAATCTGCAGTGGGCCAGATCGGTTTGAAAATTTTTTGACTTACTAATAAGTAAGTCGAATTAAGTTAACTCATTAAATGATGAATCCATGATAAATCAAATGGAGTCGAATTATCCATTTTCACAAGCTTCTGACAGAAATGTACCATGACAGAAACAAACATACCTTAAAAGGGATTTGTGACAATGAAAAGTTGGAAATAGTAGTTTGAGAGACCCGCGCGCTTATGAGCAGAAATGCGAAGAAAGGAATCTGTATCAATTAATTTTATCTTTTTGTCTTCTTTCTTTATCAAGAAAAACCCTTTTACAATTATGTACTTACATATAATTTCTATATATAATAAATCTATTTTTTGGTCCTTTGAATTCATTCTATGCACATATGAAAATATATTGATTTCACGTTGTTTGCACATTCTGGACAATTTATTCTCATTATATGTAATAATATACAATATAATAATAATAATAATAACAAATGTAGATAATTAAATAATAGTTATAATAATAATAAAATATATATAATAATAATTACATTTTATTTTAAATTATTTTTATGATTATGGGTAAATAATAATTTTTCATTTTTTGCTGATTAAAATATTTTTTTAATCTATCAAATCTATTAGATCATCTACTAACTTTTATAAAATTTTATTTCAGATCCCTTCGTTTCTCACATCTTTCCCTTATTTCAAACCATAATACCTTCACCTCATTTCCTTCTTAAATCCACTTAGATCTACTTTCTCAAATTCATTTTCAAATTTAAACACGACCTAAAGGCATTATTAAGGTTTGCAGTGAATAAAGACATTTTAGATAAAATAAAGATCAATATTTTTGAACTTTTTAAGTGTGTATGTTCTTTTTACCTTTATGAACACTACTTTTTTTTTCTTCATTTTTTAACAATGTAGATTTCTCCCAAAACTTGTTTACACAAATTATATGATCTTTATCAATTTAGGTCTAGGTACAACATTGTTTTTGTTTTCAAACTAATAAGTGTATTTACATACCTTTTTGCGATTGTGTATTTACATTTGCAGGAAGCTGAAAACAGCATGAAAATAATAATAAACCAAGTTGATTCAAAAACATGTTCCGCGAGAATCCCCTTGAAACTACAGAAGAGAAAACATTTGACCATGGTGTTTTGAGAGTGGAGTTCATTGGGGAAGTTGGATTTAGAGATGACACAATAATGAAGGGGAAGTAGCTGTATTGGCAGTAGAAAAGGAAAACCAATCCATGTCTTGAGGGTGGAGGAAAAGTTCTTGTGATGGAAATGGACGCACTGAAGGCAAAATATGTCTAATAATTGGAGTCCAAGATCCTCACCAAATATCGGCAGAGGAAGCAACAAATATTCATGTTAAATCTTCATATCTCCTGACAACCAGTTTTAGGATATTCATTCGTAGTGTTCGCTTTCTTTTGGTTGTCTTTTCTGAACTGGCCAATTTTAAGATGTTTGTACTGCTCTAAACATATCTTACTGGCCTACATATCCATGAATAGCATGACTCGAGGTTCATTATTTTCAGGAGAATACATTTATCAACTTTTTCTCTATGTTAATTTTGTTCAAGTTTTAACTATTTTTTTAAGAGTTAAGATAGGTTAGCAATATTTTAATTAAAAAATAAAAATTTAATCTGTTTTAATTTTATTTTTAGAAACTTTGTTAAATTTGTCAAAAGTTTTTTTGTCAAGAGGTAATTTTCCTTTTTTTAAATAATTAAAGTTGATCATTTGACACAAAAATTAACTAAATTTACGTGATTTTTTTTTTCGGAAAAAAGTCGTTTAATCAATCTCCTATTTCCTCCCGGTTATGTAGATCTATCGTGTTCTATTTTTCAAAAGATTTTTTTAGTTAAAAAAAATTATAAATAAAAATAATTAAATTTCTTTTAAATAGTTAACTAACAAAAACACATAATTTTGTTTTTATATTTGACACAGGGTTAGATATACATAATTGATATAGTAATATTATTTTTATATTATATATTTTTGGAGGAAGGTATCAATTAAAAAATATTTACGCACTTTTAGGATAAATGAGCAAAAAAAAGTGTGTGAAAATGTGTGTTTGTTAAAAGATGTGAATAAAAATCAGCATGGAACCATAAACAGAAACAGCAAGACTTGCTTTACCATATGAAAAAATGAATTTGAACATTATACATTCCTCGGTGTAGCACGTGGCGTGAAGCATACGACTGCAGTGCATAGTGGAAGGAATGTGTTTCCGTGTACAGCTCCTAGTTAGCAATATATGTACATGGAACAGGATCAAAGTCATAGATGATATGACTTAACCAACACTCTTATCTGAACTAACAGTTAATGAGAGAATGAACTCGCCTCAATGCTGTACATTGAGTTATCACTCAAGCTAAAGTTTGGTCTCTCTTCGTTCCACTTCAAAATCTCCTTTGCATATGTAAGTGCTGCATCAACACTATCAGGTTCCAGCCCCTTCACCAAGGAGACATACATGTTTCGCCCCGTAAGAGATGAATAGAGCCTCTTAAACTTAACCGCTATGTAATAGGAAGCAAGCTGAGAAAGCGAGGGGCTATTGTTAATGCTGCTGCTGTTCATGCCAGAGCGATGTCGACTAATTACTGGACGAAAATCAGATAACCAATCACACGTGCTAAGTGAGATTCGTTCAATTTTCTCCTCAAACTCATCTAATTTGTTTAGTATCAACAGGAAGTCCATTTGTTCGAAAGTAGGATGAGTAACTATGGCTTCGAAAAGCTTCCTGCTCAAAATCATCTTGTTTGTGCGACAACCATTTCCATCAACAGAAAATTGATCGTAGTCGCTCAGGGAAACACAGAAAACCACCAATCCAACGTCCTCGAACATTTCTAACCACTTGCAATTTTCTGCTAGCCCTCTTGCATGTATTGTAATTAATTGATACCTGTAATGAAGGAGAGCGAAGAATGGTACAGATCAGCAACATTTTATAGCTGCTTTAGCAATTGAATCAAACAGGGCTACCCAAAAAAAAAATTCTCACAGCAATCATTCGCGCAAATGTTTTCACCCACCTAACTAAAGAATCATGTAGATCTGCAGTGTCGACAATATCCTCAGCAGCTAATTGAGGAAATGAAAACTCTACAGAAGCCATCCCATTGGATGAAGTAACTCCTTCAGCATAGAGAATATCTAAATCCGAGGGTTCATAATCAGTCCTCAATATCTCAATAGCCTAATCAAAGAATTGAAATATTAGTTTCTCCAAGCCACTAGCACAACAACATTTTTCAAGAGTAAAAGAAAAAGTATGGAGGAAACATTAAGAAAATAAGGGCGCAAATTTTGTATAACTATTACTGAAGCACTTTGGTGCTTCATGGATGGATATAAAGCAGGTTGAGTTTGATTAGTTAGCAGATAAATTAGCTCACATTAACCAGAAGCCTAAAAATTTGAACTTAACTCTTGCCAAACAAACAAGGTAGGAGTCCAAAAACTATATGCTAACCTCATTTGTATCAAATGCATTGAAGTTATCATCCACATTCGTACATTATAAATTTAATGAAGATTTGTTCCAGCCTAATCCAGGGTCCCATTATTTTTTATAACCCATATTCCTTTATACAGAGTACGCTTAACATTTTTTGTTATATGCAAGTGAAAGCAAATACGTGTCCATGGTCATTCAATTCAATCGCACGTGAACAAGAGTACATGCATAAATTAATCTTTTGATGAAAATAAACACAAAAACAACAGAAGGATCCATACCCTCTCTAAGAAATAACTGGCAACACTGGGTAGCAATTCTATTTCATTTCTTCTTTCATAGGTGGCCTTAATGGCTGCATCATTCCATAACTCCTCAATCAGTGGAGCATACTCACGAGTAGCAGCTGGAAAGATAGCATCAAGCTTTCCCGCAACCATAGTTTTCAGAAGCCAATCAGAAAATGCTTTCAGTCTTGTGCCAATGGAATAAATTGTCTTGTCACCAAGTTTTGGACCGGTTCCTGAACCGTAATGATATCAACCAATCTTTAGTACAAACGGACAACCTAAATGTGAAATTTAATTGTCTCTTGGACAGGAATCAGCAAGCATTATTATTTCTGTCACTATCAGTTGGACATCAACATTCTTTTTTTTGTCTTGGTTGGAAATGTAGCAATATATTTAATGTCTCCTATACAACTATTTTATATTCAAAGCAATTACAATGAGTTGCGAGGAGGGGCTAAAAACTATTAAGTGTGAAACGTAAGGGTACCATAAAAACATATAAGCTTAATGCATAACATTGGGACCAACAAGTAGACTGTAGACGGTGCACTGTGTGCTGTGGATGACTTTATGCATCAGATTGTGGTAGGAAAGAAAGCTTACTGAAGAAAAATTCTATAGATTCACGTACAAAGAAGGAAGAAATTAGAATTGATACCTGTAGTGTCAAGCGCAAAAGATTGATTTTTCTTTAAATTCCCCAGGCTTTCTTCTTCAAAACGCTCACGACCCTCAAGGAGTATGCCAAGATAGGCATAGACATTGGTCTGAATGGTCAACTTTATACTTTCACGTTCATCTTCTGAGAACGGAGTGTTTTTGTAAAGAATCTTGGCCTGACACAAGCATTTAGAATTCTATAAATACATTGATTTCTTGGCTTTCAGCAACAATACGCATGCATCCATGTAGACAAAAAGGCAGACAAAAAATGCAGGTAACTATTGAAAGTAATATCATCGAATTTTTTTACGTAGCAGCACATTGATAAGGATTAAATAGAAGTTAGAAACAACTAAACAGTTTGAAATGCTTCAAGTGCCTGTGCATAAGCATCAATCACCGCTTACACAAACTTTCTCCAAGTTAGTTTTATTTCAAATTGAATTCAGAGATGATGATTTTGATGAACATATGCCGAACGCAATTATAAAATGAAAAATCACCTGCTTGAAAATAGTGCTTGTTCCCGACCCAGTGTAACCAAGTAAGAGGAGCTTGTGAACTATTCCATGGTCAAAGTGATCAGGAACTGGTCTGGTAACCAGATTGGAGGATAGAAACCCACATGAATTTGAACATTTAGAATTAGAAGGAACTGGTAGCGACAATAAAGCACATACAAGCTTCGTTCCAGCCTAAAAAGTGAAATAAAAGAGTGTAATGATGCAAATTGAGGATTGGTTTAATAATAGATATATAAGCAAAAAATAAAACGTTACCTTTCCCCAAATGCACCCTTTTGTATTTTTCTGTCCTTCTTCTTGGTATGAACCATCCTCGTTGACCCAAAAATGTGGGTTACCAGCACACTGAACTCCTGCCAACTGCTCAACCAAAACAAAATCCTCTCAACAACTTTTATTTTTTAACAAAACAAGATACAAGTAATTAAAAAAAAAAAACAACTAAAAATCAATATAGATCATAGAGCCATTCTAAATTTTGTATCATTTTTAAATATATTGAAATTCAAACCTGCAACATTCGAAGCTCAACTTTTGTTATTTCTCTTCCATTAATGAAAACTTGCGTGTTTCCATTGCTAGCATCTGGTTTGATGGGACCCCCAACATTCAGATGCGGACTAATAATTCTACAAGGCTTTTGTCCTTCCTACAAATTCACACAAACAAGCAAACAATCAATCAATCAGAACAGTAAAACCAAAGAATTCAACACAACTAATTAATTCCCCCAAAAAATACACACGTACCTTCCCCCAAAAACCAGACACCTTATCATACCAATAGTTCCCAGGCTTCAAATTCTTCGGAGGGTCAGCACAACTCTGCAACGTAACTAGTTCCTCAAAAGAAAGAGCGTTCCCATTCACACAAATATACTCAGGTGGAAGCTGGTTCACTTCACAAAACCTCTCCGCCTTCATAATTTGTCTAATCTCCAAATGATTAAGTAATCTCTTCAAAATCCGCGAACACTTCCCCAAACTACCCCTCTTAGATTCATCAATAGGAAACCCAATGCAACCAACACATTTGCGACCTTCCGGCATAGAACCCATCGCTCTCAACACACAATTCCCACAATACTTAGCATCACAAACGAGACACACTTCTTTCTCCGTTAACCTGTTCCCTTTCAAGCAACGATAACACGAACCTTTCCTCCCCTTCCTCGCACTCTCTCTCTTAACCCTCTCTTTCGCTTCGTATTCATCCTCCTCGAAACTAACCACAGGTCCTCGTTTACCGTCACTATCAGGTTCGGGATCGTTAGTTTTCAAAGGAGAAATGTGAGACGATGGATAATCGGAACTCAACGTGGAAGCGTAATCTTGCTGGCTCGAATCGTTGAAATCCAAGCTCTCCTTCTCGCAATACGAATGCCTCAACAACAACACGCTCGAGTCTCTTACCGTTCCTAAATTGTCCGAAAACGAGTTTTCGCTACTCAACTCGCACGCGTCATTGGCTTCCGCGGCGGCGTCTCCAAAGGCGATCACGGACGTCGGAGACACCGTGGTTCTGCCGGAGCCTCCGTCGTTGCTCCGGTCGAAGGCGATCACCGACGTCGGAGAAACAGTGGACTCAGAATTCAGTGTTTTCAGCTCCTTCGAGAATTGAAGCTCCGGCGCCGAGAGCGGTTGCACCACCGGCAACGAAATCTCGTCAGAGAAAGAAACATGCGATACCGCGACTGCCTTCGCCGCCGGAATATTGTCGACGGCGATCGGCACTGCCCGGGGAAGATCATACGCCGGGTCTGGTCCGCTGTACGCGACGGCAAAGGAGTACTCCTCTTCGTCGTCGGAGACGACGTCGGCGATCACCGTCATTGTCCTGACCGGCGACATAGTTGCCCTAATTTGGAGGAGGAGGCAACATTGACGAATGAAACTAAGAAAAAGTGAATGCAAGTATGGAAGTATGCAGTTGAATGAAGTTGGCACCAAAACAACAGAAATTGAAGTTTCAAAATAAAGGCAGGAAATGAATATTTTAGTCGTACTTGTAAAGAATAAAGACAGTTAAGACTTTAAGACTTAAGAGACGAATAGAAACAGTGGAGGAAGGAAAAGGAAACCTAATTTTAAGTGGGAAGAAGAAAAGAAGTGTCGAGAATGCAGCAATGAAAGGCGTGGATTCTGATTTTACCTGTGATATGTTCAAATTTAAAAGTAAGCAATCGGAAGCAGGGTGAAGTGTGAAGAAAACGAAAAAGAGGTGGGAGTGGAATCTTTGGTTTGGTTTTTAAATTTAGTTTTTAGTTTTTTGTGCATGTGGGGTCGGAGATGGCGTCCTTTTGCAGAGTGTAATTAGTATCGGAGTTTTTGGCTTGTGGTTGCAATGGATAGGGATAGCAGAAGCTGGGAGGGACCATGGCCAGAGAAGAAGGAAAGATGGCGACGTAAGAGCATAATGGCTTAAACCAATCCATTTCTCACCACGGGCTCCTCGTGAACCCTTTTAAGTGCCAAACATCCAATCCAACTCATCCAAAATCTTTACCATCAAAAACATTCACTCCAATTAATACTAAACTACACTAAGAGAGATCTATTCCAAGGATCACATCTCATCAACTTCAGACACCCATTCGATGAATGCCTCTTCAAAACCCGAATCCAACAACTTGTTTCTTTCCAATTTGTCAACTACCGGATGGAAAAGCAGCATCATAAAATCTTCTATGATACTTCCTTTTGGTGAAGCAAAACTTAGTGGGTGAGGCCCAACAATGATTGTTACCTGTATGAAAAAAATATAAATTTCAAATAAAAGAAATTGAACCACAAAAAAGTAATATTCCTAAACTAAAACATTTTTACTCAATGGTATAGTATGATCCAACTTTTTATCTTCCAAAAATGTGTTTATGTCATTACAAAAGTCACATATATATTGGAAAAATAAGAGGCATAATTTTTTGGACATTCTATATATGTATTGGATAGTATATAAAATTATGTTGGATGACGGTAGGTATAGGACATGCGCTAGAGTGTTCACTGCCAAATTTTGTTGGAAGAAGGCAAGAAAAAAGGTCTTAATCAGTCCCACAATAATGAATGGATGCTCTAAAGGAAGGGATCACATGTGAGGGTGATAGTGAAAACATACAATGTAATTCTATTTTCCTCCTCTCAAACTTTTTCCTTTATTTACACTCTTTTCTGTACAACAAAGTATATAATTTCAACGATTGATAAAACAAGGAAAAATCACACTCCAATCACACTTTTAAGAACTTATTTTCGCTTGAAATCTCTATTGCAAAGGCATTACAAATTCTTAAGTTGAAAAGCTCTCAATTACCTCTACTTACACTATCCACATTGACTTTAACCCATCAATGTGTAGGCATCATCCAATTAACCTACTTAATATAAGGAGTTTTCCTTAATCTAGTATATAAAAAAACTTCAAAATAGACAAGTTAGTATTATCAGTATCCATATTCTTATCCAAAGAATTACATGTCTATTGAATATGTCATTTGATCAAGTGTGTAGTACAGTAGAGATGGAAGCAGATGTTTGAATCTCTTCTGATTTATAAATTTACATATGATCCATATAGAGTAAGTAATAATCGTGAACTTAATCTCATGAAGATAATACATCTAAGACCAAAACCTGGAAGTAAGAACACTCAGAATAAATGATGTTCATTACAAAGATTACACATGAAACTAGGGGTGTCAAAACTCCCAGCCACAAACGAACTACCTACTATCAAAGGCTTAGCGGCGCAAGAAACATTGCTATTGAAACAACTCCAAGGAATTGCAAGTAGAAAAAGGCCCCACGGCCGAAACCAAGGAACTTCAAAACTCCACTAAGAAACAAAAAGACAAACACTTCGCAAGCAAGCAAAACAAACCTGAGCGCAGAGAAGAAAACCCCAAGAATATCTTCACATCACTGAAACAAGAAAAGAACCAAGAATGTGCAAACCAAAAGAAAAAACCAGAACAAAGGACACGAAATAGGAGAAAGCAATGCAGACACCCTAATATGCTCTTAGCACAACTCCAACCGTTGAGCTAGAAGAACCAAACCAAACAAAACTAAGTGTATTTACTAAAATGAATTATAGTAACTTGCACTTCATAATTTCTTCAATTTATTACAATAATTGTTCCTTTTAAATGTTGATTAACATCTGTAGTAGAGTTTTATGAAATTTTTTTCTTTAATTCTATTGCTCAATGATAGATAAATCCAAATAAATTTTTATTTAAATGAATGTTTTGTAGAAAATAATTTTGTTACATGTTATTTGAAATTTGCACTCACACATATATATATATATATATATATATATATATATATATATATATATATATATTTATTGTAAATTTATCTTATATTTAGTTGATGGTGGAATCTCTAATACATATCTCACGACGAAACATATACATCTAGCGTGATATTAAATATTAATAACAGTTTAATAGTGATTACACGAAAAATTCAATAAACAACAAATGTCGATAGGAAAGGTGACTCTAATACCACCTTAAGAAATGAGATTAGATATTAACAGTAGTCTGATAGCGATAACACAATAAGCTCAATAAATAACAAATGTGACTAGGATAGACTTAGATGACTCAAATATACCATCTTAGGAAGTAAACTTTTTTAAGTATAACTTAACCGACAAAACGATCTCTTAAATGAGATTTGTACCAATTTATATATTCTAAATTTATCTTATCTCTAATTAATGAGAAATCTCAACCTCAACGTACAAGAAAGAAGAAGAGAAAAACTTGTGAAGACATTATTTTCTATACTAGATCTTTTATATCGTTAAGTTTATATACTTTTGTATAAATATCATAGTAATTTGTTTGTTTCTTTTCTTCTATAATGAACATTATAAAAGGGATACATTTTAAGATTTTTAGAAGGGAGTTGATGGTTCTATGAAGAGAAATGATGAAAGTTGTAGTTATAATGAAAGCTTATTTCGATGGATTTTTATTTTATTTTCTAGCTGATTTCTCGTACAGGTAACTTTTTTGGCTATGGCCGCTAACCAAATATGCATTTCTTGAGGCTTAGATTTGCCATTGATTTTATTATATTGTGTGGAGTGTGAGTGAAAGGTTATAACTCACAAGTTCAATACATACATTAATTAGGTGGGAAACTACATCATTAAAAGATAAAAATTAATAAGTAGATAAATAACAAATAATGTGATGTTATGGGTAACCTGGTTGTTTATATATAATAGAATTTTCATTGATAATATGCATTTAATACTATATTTAATTTACTATTTTTATTTGTTTCAACATGCATTTAATGTGTCTTAACCATGTCCTAGGCAATGGTTAACAGGACCCAATCTATATATAAAGGTCAAAAACTATTTTGGAAAAGGCAGAGCATATTGTGCACTTTGTCGTTTCTTGTTCTCCCTTTTTTCCTTAAAACTAGGACCAATCGTTATCGACGGTCTTCATCACCAGCTGTCAATTACATGGAAAAAAATATATATCGAAAAGTCCAATGTTTAGGATTGAGGTGTCTGTAAAAATCCTGTGGTAATAAAAACAAGAGGGAAAAAAATAGCCACAGAAAAGCACATTTCGATTCCGTTCTCACCTCAAGTCAAATACTCCAAGTTTCACCAACATTTTGGAAATTGATGTCGACAAAGAAAACACCAATTGGATGGTATGGTAAAGTATATAGCATGAACATGAACACTACATTTTTACAGAAGTTGGAAATCCTTTCGTATGCAACAGAAGCTAAGTATATATCAGTAGAAGTTCTACCCATACAATCTTGCTTCAAAGTACACCATGGCTTTCCCATATGGAACAAATCTCTAAAGCCAACTCTACAAGCAGCTCGACAAACAAAATAGGAAAACTAAAAATGTAAGCAACAAGAAACATGAATTAATAAATCCACCTCGCTTGCCCTATCTTGCTTTGATGCAGAAAATAGATTTGCGTCTATGTAGGATCTTACAAATCATCATCAATCAATCCATTCCTCCCACAGCTTTGCCTGCTGCCCCTTTTGGCAATTTCACACAAATAATCTTTCATGTTCAGTCTCCAAAATTGATTAAAGTTGCGATCAACTTTGCCATCTCATGTCTCAGAACCTTCTTGAACAGTAGGAAGACCGCCTTCTCTGATAAATGTTGGGTTGAGAAACTTAGCCACAAAAGCCCACAACTTATATACATCCTCAAAATTCGTCAGAAAGCCCAGTGAAGCCGTCACAACTTCAAGCCTAACAAAGCTACCTTTTCCATCACGCCGACCATTCTCCATTGGTCTACAAAGAGTTGTGTCTTCTAGATTAGGAGCTCCACGATTATGTCTTGAGCTATCAAGAATCTGTATATGACTCAGAAAACCAAGACCAAGAGAGATTCCTTCTTTTTCAGCAAGCTTTTGAACAATCTCTGGATTGATCAGCCCCCTACTTCTGTCCCTCACATTGAAAGCCACGGCTGCACCTCTTTCATATTTTATTTTCGGACCATATATGTGGACAAGATTTGCTTTTTCACCGCCATCAGAAGCAGGCAACTTCAGTTGCAGTAACGAGGTAACAAGCCAATTTATCAAAAACCGAAGTCTAAGTGTAGTTTTATTGAGACCAAGCATGTTGACGTGGTCAATATGACGACATGCTATCTCTGGTTCCCTCCGGCCCCAGTCTTGTCCATCACCATAGTCTCCATCACTGGTCGCCTCTTCATCATCAAAGCTGGTTGCAGATACGTCTCCCGGTTCTAAGGTCTGGCTAAGGTACTCTTTACGATTATCTTCCATGCTAAATGACACTCTTCTTCCCCTGCTGGTCGCTTCATTCTCTTCCAAACCAAAAAACCTACCACCGCCATAACGATTCCCTTCTCTCCTACCCAACAGTCTGAATTCACCTTCTGTTTCCCTTCTTATGGCACTCTCTTTGACATCAGCACATATTTCAGAGGTAGACCCATTCTCCAAGCTTTGATGCCGAGCAAGAGAAGTTGAATTATTGAGCCAAGATCCATTATTGACCGCTCCACTGGTTCCTGGTTCTTCCAGGATCTCGTCGACATGCAGATGATCAGACCCATTACCATTTCTTGAATAATGATCAACTTCCTCCACCTGCTCTTCTTCAGGCACCTCTTTGACCCGGTCAAGTTCCTGTGACATCAGGACAGCCGCATCAAATGACAGCACACGGTGGTCCTCATGAGCACCTAGGTTTACCTCTCTGTCATCGTACATCGGGCTGCCATACATCCTGGATGTTGGTTTTGGTGAAGGTTGCTTCTGGTTCCTCCTCCCATTGAACCAGAAAGGTGGTAGTGGGGAAGCTATCTTGTGCTTATTCGACTGACCTGCACCATCAGACCCCAATGGACTCTGACCCAAATCAATCCAAAATGAATTGTCCGATGACTCGTCCTCACTGAAAACAGGACTCTTTATCACCTCTCCAACAGATATGCTCTCCGTCTCCTCAAATATGGTGCTGGTTCCATCTCTTTCAGAGCTGTCTTGATCCATTTCAGTCTCGAACACATCTCTGACCTGAGCAGATGTGAATGCACCAGAAAAGGCAGGCAACTGTGTTCCCTGACGAGTTTCAGTAGTCTTCTCCCCCAACCCACTGATTTCATCGTCTTCAATTCCAACAAATTTATCCAAACCATCCACAGAATCACTCAAATACATTGGAAACTCCGGGGTAATCTTCACCATTCCAGACCCAGTACAACCAGACTGATTTTGAAGGCTTTGCATCACCGATTTCTTGATCAGAAGACAGCCAAAGCCTGTGGGATCATATCCAAAAACCCTGTAAAATGAAGTGATTATAAAATCTGGCCGAAAGAGGGACAAGCCAAGCGAATCCATGTCCTTGGGGCCCAATGAACCGGCATCCAGTAAGACATGCCAGTTGTTCTGTTGGGCCAAGGCCATCCACTGGTACGAATACTTAGCCCCCGTCACTCTAGACTGAACTGGGAACACAAAAAGACCAGTAGCCGAATCCTTCTTCCTCTTCTTCTTGTTGGAAATCTGTTTTCTCAAATCAGTAGAACAGAGTTTGAGGGTTGGCCATTTAAACCAAGCACTGTACACTTTAGCACCTTTCTCCCGAGCACTCTGAGCCATCCAAGCAACGGACTGGCTCTCATGGTCGAACATGGTCAACAACTTTTTGTTTGTATGAAAAGGGTATGATTCAGCAAGCAGCTTAAAAGCTGATCCTCTGCTCACAGTAAAAACAAGGCCATACTCATTCTCGGGGATATTCAAATAGTCCATGATCCTAGTCTTTATATCATGCTCAACGGTTCCTCTCTCGGCACCACCATAAAGTGCATGGTTACTCAAATTTGCAGTAATCTCAGACAAGCTAAACGTAGAAGACTCCCAGTAATGAATTGTCTGAACAAAAGAGAAGAGTCCAAAACCACAGTAATCAAGGCATACCTTGGGAGACAAATGTGAGTACTCATCAGACCTCAACTGATCAACCTTCTCGGAGGACTGGTACTTGGGGTACATGGTAAGGAACTTGGAAAATGCTTCTTGTAGGCTCGGAATTTCCTCCTCCGACTCGAAGATGCGCTCCGCCGCAAGTGCGGTGGCTCGAAGGAACTCGCGCTGGGCGTGCAGCCTGGCAAGCGATCGGGATCTCCCAAGGCCATCATCTTGGTTGGCAGCAGAGTCCGGCTGGTCTATGTCTTGAGATTTGGAGAGTGAGCCATCTTCAGAAGCTTCCTCAAGGGCCTCCCTTAGCTTGTTTTCTTGCAGCTTCCGAAGCATTGATGGGTTTCTCTTTATGTCCACATTGGATTCATCTTTCCTCCTGCTCTTCTTGTCCATGATCAGTGCCGCACAGTGAGAAATGGGCTTCCATAGTGACAGATGCATGCTGCCTTTCTCCTCTCCTCACACAAACCAATCTCAGATTCTTTCCCACACTTCAAACACCACACAACAACAGGCTTTACTTTAGCCCATCACATCAATCTACAACAAATTCACCTTCAACATCTTCCCCCAACAAAACATAAGGAATCTGGAATCTTTAAAGACTACACCTCCCCAACAATCTAATCTGTGAAACATGAGATTTTTGTTTGAAAGATAAACAAATAACTCAGCTCACCATTTCACGAGAAAACC
>Ga0214545_1004822_pt1 | contig 24949 bp, 24 predicted proteins | sample CNSS4metaG_FD_160064 | JGI IMG/M metagenome (GOLD analysis project Ga0214545, IMG submission 160064) | Root nodule microbial communities from cowpea collected in UCLA plant growth center, Los Angeles, California, USA - CNSS4 | ecosystem: Host-associated > Plants > Roots > Nodule | place: USA...
TTAAATGATGGGGTCCACGTGTATTTATAGACATTAATGACGTTTGACCATTTCATGGGCTGGGCCTTGACTTGGGCTCTAGCTTGGGCCCCAGCTTGGGCCATGAGTGGGCCTGGTCCTAAAACAGTTTCCAGAGGTGTATTGAAGTGGGTTAGCCTTCTAGGCAAGTAGTCGGTTTTGGCCGGGTACCTGTCTAGATGGCTAGTGCTGGTTGTGTCCGGGTACTGGATGGTATGTGGTTTTAACGTGTGTACTTATTTACTTGATTGGGCTTGGCTAGGTACAATACAGTATGTCAGTGCCAATCTTTTTCATTTATTCATTCCTAAATTTTCACTATATTTTGTTTTAATATTATACGTTTTTTTTCACCTACTTTTAGCCTTCTTTTTTTTTATCTTATTCTAAAAATCATAACAAAAAATAGTATTCCTCATTTCTTTAGTGTTTGTCTAACATCAATTTTTAAAATTCTCTCAAAAAATATAAAAAAAATATATAAAAAAATAAAATAAAAAAATGTTTTCTTTGTTTAAATTTTATTGTTTGTCCGACCGCTCGCGTCGCATGAGACCTATTTCCAAATAATTCAAATTTCCAAAAACAAACATAAAAAAAAATCAAAATTATAAAAAAATCAAATCAAAAAGTTTCTCAAATAGTTTTTCATAAAGAACTACGTAACCTCTGATTCTCCATTATGAATTTGGAGATACATAGAAACGATGTTTAGTCCTCGTTGGGCCAAAAGAACCAAAAATATATTTTTGTTACTTTTGTAAATTCATTTATTATTATTTTCGGGAAAAATAAATATTTTCAAAAACCACATCCTTTTGCACGTTTAATTAGAGGTACCGTCTTAGGATGAACATTATGGGTGTTAATACCTTCCCCACGCGTAACCAACTCCTGAACCAAAAATTTGGTTTTTTGCAGACCTTGTCTTATTTTTTTGGTTTTTCGTAGTTTTCCAAAATAAACTATGGTGGTGACTCCAAACTCTATTTTTACAAATTTTATTTTTGATTCGCCGTCTTGTTGCAATTTCGGTTGCGACAACCTCTATCTACCAGACGTAAATTTATGTCTGATCAAAGGGAATAGACATAAATTTTGACAACTTATTTATGAAAATGCCACCACACATTTTTTATATCTGACATTTAATGATCAGATGTATCTTGCGTGACGTAATAAGCCGATTAGTGCTTAATGAGAATTTACCAACCTCAAACCATAAAAAGTTGGGCGAACCTACAGATATGAACGGCTAGGCGGGCCCGACAAACTAGACGAGTCGATTGTGCCCAACGACCTTGAAAATTCGAGTGAGCCCGATGACTCGAACGGGTCAGGCGAGCCCGAAGACCCGAACGGGTCAGGCATGCCCGAAGACCTAAACGAGCCAAATAGGCCCACAGAACTGAACGGGGCCAAGCAGGTCCGAAGAATCAAACGGGCTAGGTGGGCCCGAAGAACCGAACAGGCTAGGTGGGCCCGATGACCCGAACGGGCCCAACGGGCCCAAAGACTTAAATGAACTAAGATGGGTCAGCCTTACGACTCAGAGGAGTCGTGCCCGATGACCTGTACGAACTGAGTCATGTCGGCCTTAAGGACACAAGTTTTAGAAAATTCAATTTTAATTTCTTTTATAAAAAATGGATTCTGGATTTTGAACTTAATCCAAATATTTGGACTGAATTTAAATCTTGATCCAAATATTTTGATATGAATTTTAAAAAAATCAAAACTAGTTTTGCTAAAAAAATGGATTTGGGTTAAAAAGCTAATCCAATTATTTGGATCTAAAATAGATGTGGATTGGATCATTAAAAATCCAATTCATGCCCACCCCTATATGCCATATATGTTGTCGTTAACTAATGAATAATTACAAAATCTCCAATTTTAATACACATTTTTTTTCTACGAAATTACAAGAATACAAAAATTGAGTTGCCATTTGATATAGTAAAAAAAACCACACCCTGTAAATGCTTCCGAAACTGTAAAGTTTTAAATTTTATAACCAATATTATATTATAATAACACAAACCTTAAATATTTATAGCACTTTTTTATCTATGGAATTGCCTACCCAAAAATTATATTAAAAACACAATTACTAAACAATCACAATTCCGCTTATAACAAAATGAAAACTATAATTTTCATTTATGTCTGTCGTCCATTTTAAAGTGCCAATTCACTTAACTCTACCCAAAAATGACCTGTTGGTATTTATGTTACCTGAATCCCTAACACAACTTATATAATATTTATAAATATCATTAATATATTTTATTCAAGTCTAACACTCAATCTTAGAATTTTTTCTTTTAAAGAACCAAAACATTGCAGAATGTTACAACCACGTATATACTATATACATTAGCACTTCTGCATGTAAGTTTGGATCCAAATAGCATAATAATTTTCGTAGAGAAGAATAACTTGATAGTCACCTTCAACTTCACATATCCGCAATTTTCAAACTTTTATTTACATATATACCTTATAACATTATCAACAATTCAATTTCCTTATAATATGCGTATATTGTACCTTATATAAACTATATACTAAAAACATTGTCCTCGAGCAAAGTATTATATTAAATCTATCATATAACTCATATATATATATATATATATATATATATATATATATATATATATATATATAAAATAGAATAGCCAAATAAAATCATTACCCAATTAAAAACAATCACCAAAAATACAATTTTAATCCACACTTTTACTATAAAACATCAACAACTATATGTAATTGCTACCAAATATCTCCTCATAATCACACTTCTATTAAGCAAACACACAAACTCCAACTTTCCTTCACATCATCTACCACAATTGCTTATAAACTGTAAACTCCAATGCACCTATACTAAAATCAATTCCATGTCACTAAAATACAGCCCCCACATGCTTAGTATTCCAACAAAATTTAGATCGTACCAAAAAATTCATAACAACCGAAATTTCTAAAATTTATTATAAACTTATCACGTTTTTGTCACCCAAAATTTAACCCAAACAAAACTTCTTAAAAACAAACTACAATAGAGGAAAAATAAAATAAATTAGTTAGTTCCCTTACCTCGATCGATTAATTTTACTATATACAATTTTTCTTGTTTCCTTGTTGTTCGCCTAGCCCTTCTACGTTTTAATCATCAACAAAATTCACAACCTTTACTCTTTACTTAAGGTCTGAGTATCACTAGGTTGCACCTTCCTAGAAAACTATTCTATGCACCACATAACAAATATATGGCAGCCCCTCCTTTAGAATTCTGCCCAAAAAAAGAAAAAAAATATTTTTAATACCACTTTGATCCAACTATTTAAAACTCCTTCAGCTTCCACGATTTAATTCCTCTTTCTAATATTAATTCTATCTAGGTTCAAAGAATATCCACGGATGACTAAAACCAACATTATTTTCATTTAAATGCACAAAAGTCTAACGTAATTGGCCTATACAACTCCTCTAACTCCTCGAACCTGGACAACCTCCACACACTACTAGAAATTTTCATATTACATGAGATTTTTTTTTCAAATTTGTTAAAAAAATTTGCAAGAAAAGACTCTTTTTCTGCCATTTTTTCTAAGAATTTTAATTGATAGGTAATTCCTTCGTGGATAATCACTTCCTACAAAATTATAAAATTTGCAAGTATTTCCTATAAAATTTTTTGCGAAAAGTGTTTTATACAAATATTTTGCAAGAAAATTGGTAGAAATTTCTTGCAAATTTTTTTTCTCAACAAAATTTGTAACTATATCCTAGGAAAAAAAATTTAAAACAAAATTAGCAGAAACTATATTTTTTTAGTAGTCACATGAGAGAGACCTCACGAAAAAATCTGCCCACCAGACCATAGGGCACATGATAGAAGAATGTCGACACTTATGAGACCTCATTGAAGAGTTAATCGACTCCGACTCAGCAAGGAAGCGACGATCAAGACAGAGGACACGACAACTTCATTGAACGGGGACAAGGCCGGGGGCTCAGCAGTTTCATGGGACAAGGCAAGGGACAGTCGAACCTGCCCAATATGGTCCTTCAGATCCCAGAATCTGAGCCCACCCAACAAGCTCAACAACCAGTTGCGCCTTACACATAGTCATTCATTTGATTCTAGAACATCGAACTCCAACATCAGTTAGCTCAAGCAAGGGGAATCAATGATACCTGACCATAGAAAAATGTCGACACTTATGAGACCTCATTGAAGAGTTAATTGACTCCATCTTAGTAAGGAAATAATGGTCGACGTAGAGAATGTGACAACATCGTTGAACAGGGACGAGGCTGAGGGCTATGCAATTTCATTGGATGAGGCAAAGGATAGTCGAACCTGCCTAATATGGTCCTTCAGATCCTATGATTTAATCTTGTCCAACAAGCTCAACAACCCGTTGTGCCTCACACAGTCGATCATTCGATGTTAGATCGTCAAACCCCAACGTCACTAAGCTCAGGCAAGGGGAAGCATGGATACCATCGTTGGAGGATTTCTAGGAGGAGAAAGCTCTTGTGCAGCACAAAAGAGATACCAGAGGAGTATCAACTCGGTGAGTCAGTTCCTAACTTGACGCTTGTGGTCCATAACCTACTCCGATGAGGACATCTGTATAGACGATCCAGAACAAGACGATCGAGTAGTCGTCCTTGCCACCATCTCCAACTTACGAGTTCATAAGATCCTCATCGACCAAGGGAGCTCGGCCAATGTCTTATTCTAGTATGCATTCAAAAAATTGGACATCCCTACTTGATTCAACCCTATCTAGAAGCCTTACTCGGTTTCGTTGGAGAACGAGTCTACACCATAGGTTACATTAACCTTTTAACAACCTTTGGAACACTCGAGCCCCATCGTGTTGCGGTGGTACAATACCTTATAATGGAGGCAGACACGTCCTACAACGTCTTGATTGGATAGAAAACACTGAACATGGTCTGAGCCACTTTGTCCACCCCATTCAATGCAATAAAATTCTCGGTCGAGAACCACTCAACCATCATCATCGTTAAAGTGGATTGGAAAGAAGCAAGGGCCTACTACACCTTGAGCTTGAAATTGGAACCATATGTGTCGCTTAAGTCAAGCAAACGCCAACACATCGTTGTAGATAATAGTCATAAAGTAGCCCACCTCATGAAAAACAAAATCACATCATAGGGAATAGTGTACAATCTGGACAAATGCTTTCACATCTTAGAAGGTGAGTTAGGCAACAATGCCCTCAACCTCGACCCAAGGTTCGAGTTCCCAAAAGATAGTCGACCTTCGTTCGATAAACTTATGCAAGACTACACTTAGGCCCCCTACCGGCCTAAGTTACAAAGGTCTGTTGTAACATAGACGAGGTAGTAACATGGACGAGGTAGTCCGCGATAAGATAATGGGAGTTCTCAGGCAGAACGTGGATCTGTTCGCATGGTCCTTGGGTGACATGCTAGGCATCGATCCCGGTTTCCTATGCCACCATCTATCCATCATTACACAAGTGAAAATTGTAGCCAAAAAAATAAAATAAAGCTAGGAGATAAAAGCCAAGCCACTTTCAACAAAAAGGTAACTACGTTTCACGATACCCAATTCATTATTGAAATCACCTACACCATATTGTCTTCATGGTAAAAAAGGCAAATGATAAATAACGCATGTGTGTCGACTACACCGGTCTCAACAAGGCATGCCCAAAGGACATATACCCACTACCCAATATAGATTGACTTATGGATAGTTTGTGAGGTTATGAGTTATTTAGTTTTCTAGACACATACTCGGGGGACAATCAAATTCTCATGACAAAAGGAGCAAACTTTTGCTACAAGGTCATACCCTTTGGTTTAAAGAACACAAAAAGTAACCTACCAACATCTGATGGACAAGGTATTTGCCGACCTCATGGGAAAGATAATGAAATTTTACGCAGATGATATGGTGATCAAATCGACCATTGCAACCGACGATCCGACACACCTCTAGGTCATCTTCAACAAGGTACGTCATCATAACATGAGGATAAACCTAGAAAAATTTTTCTTTGGTGTAGGTGGTGGCAAATTCCTAGGATTCCGAACTAGAAAAATGCAAAGATTTACTCAACATCAGAAGCCCGACCAACTTAACAGAAGTGCAAAGTTTGAATGGCTAGATAGTCTCGCTAGCCTATTTCATGCCTTGCCTAACACAAAAGGCAAAGCACCTCTTTAAGCTTCTGAAAGGAGCTCAGACTTACGACTCGACTGAGGAATACTATCACAACAAAAATCATGACAAAACGGAAAACAAAAAATAAACGAGTTTGAAAACAGATTTTGTAGTCACTACCATAGTTTATTATAGAAAAACTATGGAAATCTGTAAAATAAGACGTGGTTTACATGAATCAGATTTTCTGTTGGAGATTCAATTATGTGTAGGGAAGGTGTTAGCATCCTGTAGCACCAGCTTGAGGACGGTACCTCTAATCAAACAAGGAAAGCTTATTTAGTTCTCAAAATATTAATTTTCCCCAAAATAAAATAAGAAAGGAATAAACAAAAATATATTTTTTGGGCCTAACAAGGATAAACCCTTGGTCCTACATATTCTCATTCAAAATGAGAAATCAAGGTTATTTAGTTCTTTGAAAGATATTTGGAAAACTATTTGCAAAATGATTTAATTGTTTTTGGAGATGAAGTTTACAAGGGCTGTCCTTGCTCCTACGTATCTCCATTCACAATTGAGAATCACGAATCACGTAATTCTTAACTATTTATTTCAAAGTGTTGATACTTTTATATTTTGATAATTTTAAATTTATTGTGTTGAAAATGGGTGTCTCACGATGCGAGCAGCCAGACAGACACAAAAGATGGGACTGAAAACTATTTTTTATATTTTTGAAGAAAGGAAAGGAACCAAGTACTAGAATGACACGTGTAAGGAGTATTTTTTATAATAAATGCTGGTAGTGGGAGCATTTATGACATTTAATGCTAGCTTGTATGAAATGGAATAGTACTAGCTTAAATGGTTGAGAGTACATCGGTTCGAGTCCTATGTATGCCAAATTATGTGTTATTTTAATTATGTTTTAATTTAATAAAATTTTGGATCATGATGAGTGATAATAAAATCTTAGATTTATTGGAATTATCACAGAACATGAATTGGTTGAATTGGTTGTGTACCGGACTTGATAAATGGGTGGTTGCTGTCAGAGAGGTTGCCAAGAGGACTGAAAAAAAAAACATCTCATAATGGACTTTGAATGGCAATTAACATCATGATTAAGTGAAATTCATTTTGGAACATTAATCCACCATTAAGACATAATTAAGAGACTAATTGAGGGTGAGAATGAGGGTTTCTGAGTTTGTCATTGTTGAGCAAGGTGAGGAGAGGAATTTAGAGCAATCACTGTGTCTAGAGAGAGAGTGTGAGTGTTGTTCGTGAGGAGAGCAAAGGGAGGCCATTGTTGATCAAGGAGGAGCTCTAGACTCGTCAATTTTAAGCAAGGAATCTAGGTTAGGAGAGTTGAACTCGTAAACTTTGATGTGCTTGTTTAATTGCATGATGAATGAGATATGATGTATGATCTTTGTTCTGCAAACCTCCAATTTTTGGGTTTCTGGAAATTTTCCAGAAACCATCTGGCGGGCATTCAAAGCTACCAAGTGATTCATGTTGATCAAGCCCAGTTTCTGAGTTTCTGCTTTGAACCCCTAGCGTCAATTCATTGCCGCCAGGCGATGAACGCAGGGTTGTTGTGTTTTGGTTGCTCTATGGGAGTCTATGTAATTTGGGATGCTAGGCAAATTGACCAATTATGGGGTGATAACCTGTAATTAGTATTATTGGATGAAGGTTGGTATATATGAATATTAAGGTTGAAGAGTTGGGGTTTTATGTTTTGAATCAGATTGCGTAACTAAGAGCAATAGAATTCAGGGTGTTTGAAATCCTAATGTAATAAGAGTAAACATTTGCATATGCGAAAAGTGTATTGAGTGGAAAATAGAGAAACTTGTATGGAATGGGGAAATTAGGGTTCTCGTAGGTGCATAGTAGAGTTCTGGGTTTTCCAGAACTGGATGCACTGCCTGACGGCAGGCTGTGTGCCGTTAGGCGCCAACGCAGGGGAAATGGTTTTGCTTGGCTATTAGGTACAATTGTGAGTTAGGTCTCTTTGGGGGTCAAATTAATTATGAAACGAATTATGGGTCACCAGACAAAAGTCGAGGGTGATGAAAATTATTGAATTAAGAAGGATATATGATATTAAAGGGAAATCTTAATGGAAATAATTGTGATGTGGGAAATATTGCATGATAGGCTGTGAAACCAGTGATGGTAGATAAGTCCCTTGTAGTTTAGGACATAAGAGTTAGATATCCCCTGCTGGGATATCGTATTAAAATGTAGTGTGAAACTTTGGGTAGTGTTGATGGTTAATATTGGAAATGCATAAGGCTAAATCCAAGGGTGAAATGGTACAACTATTATGAGTACCTATAGGTATGAAAGAAAAGAGCAATAAGGCTACTGTGTGTTATAACGTGAACATGAGGGATTACACCATGATTAACTAGCTTTGCCATAAGTTAAGAAAAATTGTAAATACTTGAGATTATAAGCCTATATTTAAATATCTAGCGAATTGAGGTATATGAGATGAAGTATGGTGACTTGGTATATGTTGGGAAGTAGCTAGTGATGCTGGAAGTATTCTGGATAAGATTTGGCATGGATTGGTTGTCTTAGCAATTATTTAGGATTGTCCAAAATAGTAATATACATTATACTGGTGTTGCGCTTGACGGTAGGGAAGGTTCTGCCAGGTGATAGCTACGATTCCAACGGGTTGATCTGACGCGTGGCGCCTAGCGGTAAGGTGCATCCTGCTAGGCAATACCTGTAGTGGCATAAGGCTTCCACCAGGCAGTCTGGAACTAAGTTTCACCTGGCGACTCTAGACCAGTGCCAGGCGATAATGTAGAGTGTTCCTTGAGTGATACCTTAAAGATCGACTTGCTAGAGTGTTCCTTGAGTTGTGGCTCAAACGATATCCCTTGAGTTGTAGCTCGGGATAGAGGGCAAACATGTAGCATTCCTTGAGTTGTGGCTCAAGATCACGAATGAACATGAGGAATCCTTGAGTTATGGCTCGAATTGGCGAGTGTTACCGGTGTGAGTGTGTGAGTTATGGCTCTTACGGATGGGTCCAGAAAGATTGCCCTCCTCGATATTTAGCCGATGAGTTTTGTAGTCTTGGAACATTACGAATTATGCTTTGTTTTAGGAACTCCACATGACGTTATGGAGTGTGGTATGTAGCAAGTTTCCCGCACGTGTTCTACAAGTTGTGCTTTTAGGTATGGTAGCAAGGCCATCTTGAGGTATTCATCTAAAGACATAAAACATGGATAACATGGTGGTGGTCATGTGGTATGAAATCAAAGGATGAAATTCCTTTGATGTGCGTGTGCTTATATATCTAAATTATATATATGGTTTTTTTTATACTATTAGCTCATCCTATTTGTTTGTGTTTGACGATGATCGTGTAATCTGTTACACGGGAGCAGATGATATTGTAGATGGTTCTAGTGAGGCTTAGCATTGGAGAGGGGCTAGTTGGGAAAAACTTTCTGGAGTTTTATTATTATTTTATTTTATGGATTTTTTGTAAACCGTGTTTATGGAGTTATGAACGTGAATTATTAGTTGAACTTTTATGAGTATTATTACGAGACGATAATTAATGTTTTAATTTTTCCCACCTTTTAAGAAAAGACAATATAATAAATGAGACTTTATTTATTATTTCTATTTTATTTATTTAAAATTAGTAATATCCAACCGGGATGTTACAACACGAACGGTCACACGAGCACTTTGACATTTAAAAAACATTTAATTATTTGGAAAAAGAAAAATATTAAGTACTAGGACGTTACGGATCATCACACAAGTACTCATACCTTTGGAAACATACTTAAATATTTAAAAAAGAAAAGATATTAAATACTAAGACGATGCAAACGATCACATGAGTACTCACACCTTTGGAAGCATACTTAATCATTTTTTTTCATTTTTATATTTTATTATTTAAAATAAAAAGGTGAGAATGTTAGAAAGTAGGGTGTTTAAAAAACAAGTGGTGAGTATAGAAAGTTTAAAACATGAATTATAAAACTAAAATAAAGGCCCAAAATTTAAAATAGCCAAAACAGAAAACAAAACCAACATGAGTGCAAAACAATAAAAGGCGTGGTGTAGTAAGTAAATATTGTTAAGTGTGTCATGAGAATTGTGGTGCAAAGAGTAAAATAAAAGCAAGTCCAAACAACGTAATCATGTAGCAACTAATGTATGGTTTGTGCAGTGTATAATAGGTTCAATGAGCAATAAGATAAAACACCCAAAAGACATAAAGGGGTGGGATTAATATTTATGGAGGTGCATGAAAAAAAATAAAAATAGTGGATTAAAAAAAATAAAGCAAGCATGAGGGTAAAACTAAGGAATGGACAAAGCAATGGTGGGTTTAGGCCTGAAGTCCTTTCTTCTTTCTTTTTTCAGAAAACCCCAGAAGGGTTCCTTCTTCCGCTTCACGCATGGAATGTCTCCACCACCAACCACCACAACAGATCCAGGAAACCCTTCATCATTGATCTCAATGTCTAGTTTTCCAACCATACCATGGATCAAGAACAAATACACACAGTACACGGTAAACAACTACCAGAAATTCATGAAGGTGCTTACTCTATAATAAGAAACCCCTTAGTATACAGTAAGCAGCCATCAACGAAACCACCAAGCCACTTACTCTATACTAAGGAGACCCTTAATATGTAGTAAGCGGACATCAAAAGTCTTGTGAACCGCTTACCCTATACTAAGGAACCCCTTAGCCTACAGTAAGCAACCATCAACCAAACCACCATGCTGCTTACTTTATACTAAGGAACCCCTTAGTATACAGTAAACAACCACTAGAAATCCACGCAACCGCTTACTCTATACTAAGGAACCCCTTAGTATATAGTAAACAACCATCATCGAAATCACCAAGCCGCTTACTTTATACTAAGGAACACCTTAGTATGTAGTAAGCGGACATCAGCAGTCCTGAAGTCGCTTACCCTATACTAAGGAACCCCTTAGCATAAAGTAAGCAACCATCAACGAAACCACCAAGTCGCTTACTCTATACTAAGGAACCCCTTAGTATGCAATAAGCAGACATTAGTAGTCTTAAAGCCGCTTACTCTATACTAAGGTATGTAACATTTTGGTCGGATATTACTAATTTAAAAAATATAAATAGGAAATAATTATAAAATCACATTTATGACAATTCCTTTTCCCAAAACGCGGAAAAATTTAAAATATTTATTATACCGCAATAAACTAAAATCCACAAACTATAATCGTCGATTACAAATTCTGAGTCTAGTAAGATAAATGATTACAAAACATTTAAATACTAATAAAACAAGAAAACATTATAAGGCTTTTACGCAAGTTAGCCCCTCTCTGAATCTATATTTCACCAGTATCACTTGTAACATCATCTGCTCACGTGTAACGCATTACAGGATCATCACCAAACACAAGTAGATAGGGTGAGCTCAACAGAATAAAATTATACTACACAAAATACTAAATAACCATTCAATATTCCAACACTTCTAATACTCTCAAGTCTCATCACATAGTATATTATTCTCTCATAACTAACTAGTTTCTTTTCCTGTGCCCCAACGCCTGTAGGAAAGAACAAGAAACAACCCTTACATGTTCACCAAAACCAGGTAAGATCATTACTTTTCTTAGGACTTACAAGCAACCACTATTGCCTGCTCACCAAAACCTGACAAGAGCACAACCCTTACTTGTTCACCAAAACCCGGTAAGAGCATTTAAAACATCCACAAACTATAATCGTCGATTACAAATTCTGAGTCTAGTAAGATAAATGATTACAAAACATTTAAATACTAATAAAACAATAAAACATTATAAGGCTTTTACGCAAGTTAGCCCCTCTCTGAATCTATATTTCACCAGTATCACTTGTAACATCATCTGCTCACGTGTAACGCATTACAGGATCATCACCAAACACAAGTAGATAGGGTGAGCTCAACAGAATAAAATTATACTACACAAAATACTAAATAACCATTCAATATTCCAACACTTCTAATACTCTCAAGTCTCATCACATAGTATATTATTCTCTCATAACTAACTAGTTTCCTTTCCTGTGCCCCAACGCCTGTAGGAAAGAACAAGAAACAACCTTTACATGTTCACCAAAACCAGGTAAGATCATTACTTTTCTTAGGACTTACAAGCAACCACCATTGCCTGCTCACCAAAACCTGACAAGAGCACAACCTTTACTTGTTCACCAAAACCCGGTAAGAGCATTGTTTTTCCTAAGACTCGCAAGCCACAACCTTTAATCCTTGACCTCCAAATCTACCTCTAGATGCCTCTTAATTCTACACCCTTTGATGATTACATTGATCGATCTTTGCTGCCACGAGTGCCTACTCGCCCCTCCGACTACAAGCCACCACCTAATAGTCCACACGCGGGAATAAATTTGCCATGGCCACGATCCGCGACACCAAGTAGAGTTCCCCAATACGAACCGTAGTCTGTATTTGTCCCTAGACTACCAAACTCGTTGGATAACACCATGGAGGGCAATCTTCCAGAACCCATCCGTACGAGCCACGATCTCGCACACTCCACTAGACTTCCAAAACCACAAGGCAACAACCTCGAGTGGTCACGTGTTACCCCAATACAAGTTGCACTCATAATTGGGGCCCAACAAAGCATCACATCAAGACCTCCATCCAAAGTTGTGTAGAATCTCTCGCATAATCCATCACTGCATCCAAAACCGCTTAGCACAACATCCACGTCGCTAGGTTAACACTGCTTGGCGGGACCACTTCCATCACCAAGTGTAAGACCCGAGAAAATTAAATAATTAAATAAATAATTATTTAATAAATGCGGGTAGTAGGAGCCTTTATGGCATTTAATGTTGTTCCTGTAGAGAACAAATAAGATACATTAGGCACAAGTGTCACCTTACCCATATAGTCTGCTATCTCCTCAGTTGGCCTCTTCTCGGTTGACAGATGTCTGCTTGGACCTGGGAGGGGTTACCTGCAGAAGGGACTCCGAAGGTTAAGTCGGTGAAGGCTCTTTAGAAAGTCAAATCAGGTGATTAATGAAGTAATGAATGCGTACCTTTAATTTGTGGGGTCCATGTATATTTATAGATTATTAATTATGTTTGACCATTCCATGGGTTGGGACCTGGTTTGGGCCATAGCTGGGCCTGGGCCTTAGCCCAGACCCTTAGTCTTGACTATTGTGGGCTTACTAGATTTTAGGAGTGCTTTGATTTCGTCAAGTTTCTTAGAGTGGTCGGTGTAGGCCGATTACCCCTTTAGCGGCTTGTGCCGCCATTGCTCATATGTCGTCCTAGGCTCGTTATTCCTTTTAGCGTCTTAGGTTATCAGTTTAGGCCGATTAGGCTTAGGTCAGCCTAGGCCGGTTACCTTAATTACTTCGCATGTAGATATGGTGATCGATTATTATTATTATTTGGTTGAATTGGCTAAGTGTGATACAAATGCAGATTGTCATGACATGGAAAAGTACTAGCTCAAGTGGTTGAGAGTATTTATTTGTATAAGAGGACTTAGGTTCGAGTCCTATGTATGTCGATTGTATGTTATTTTTAATGTGTTTTACTTTAACGTTATGTTGAAGGTACTTAGTGATAATGTAATCCTAAAATTATAGGAATTATCACGAAACATAACTTTCTTTTTGCCCGATTTTCCTTTGGCGCGAATGAGAAGGGTCAGAAAACCCTAGCCGTCAGCAAGGGAAATCAGAAGGGTTGAGAAACCACCATGTTAATGAGAATTGATGCTCATTAACTCCCATTATTGATAATTTCGTTTTTTTATTTAAACCCATGAAATTAAGCTGGAAAAAGTTTGGTTAGAAGGATACTAGAATAATCATAGAGCAGAGGGAATTAAGACTGAGTGAGGGAGTGGTCCTTGCATGTGAAAAGAAAGACTGAAAGCTAGAATTTGTGGAGCAAGGAAGGAAGGTTTTTGGGCATCATCAAGAAAGGGTTATAATACCAATTGGATCACGAATTTACAGGTAATGGGAGCTGCTTATTATTGTTTTAATTCATGTATGATGAATTGTGTGTTACCATGATCAAATACATGATATTTTCGCTCATTTTGTGCTGTTTTTGTAAGTTTCTGGGTTTCTGCCCAAAAACCGCCTGGCGAGCACGAGTATGTCGCAAGGCGACACATCTCTGTTGCCTATGGTTCTGGATTTTGGTATGAATAGCTTGGCAGTGATGAATATCCACCAGGCTGCGCGACACTGTCTGTGGTTCTATTTGTGTGTTTGGTGTTGAAGTCATTGCGACTTTTGAATGTGTGCTTGGTGAACAATATTGTGTGTTAACTGTTATAACCTTTAAATAATTGGGGTATGATGGTCCTTGGAGGAAATCACGTATATTTACCCATGTGTAGAATTTGGATTCTTGGAAGGGGAAAAAGGAATGAATTGATCTCTATGGATCAAGGGGTTTACGACATGTAAGGAACAATACTGGGTGTGTGGCTTGACAAATTTTATGTGAATTGGAGTGGTTTGGTGTAATTGGGTTATGTGTCAAATTAGGGAAAATGGTGGATTCCTTGGAGGTGTAGAAATCTGGCTTGGTGTCCAACTACTAGTGCACCACCTGGTGGCACCCTGCTTACCGCCAGGCGACGACTAGTCCAGGGGCAAATGCGTGCCATCAGTTGGTTAGGTGCGAGAGAGGTGTTTGGAGCGAAATGGACTAGATAAATTGGTTTGTGGCATAAAGTTGGAGGAACAAAAATGAGACTCTTTAATTGTTGGCGGATTAGAATAGGTAAACGAGAGTACATGAGAGCATGATTTGTTGGATGTGTAGTTTAAGGTTGATGTGGAAAATGGTAAATTTAAAAGGGAAGAAAAGGGTTCTAATAGGAGTGCAGGTTCTAGAAACTTAGTTTCGTAAATATGAATAGTTGGATTATAAGTGTTTATGCAATATTGGGCTGGACATCACTCATGACTAGGATAATGTGGGTCAAATATATTGAGGGCATGTTTTGATATTATTTAGGACAGTAGAATTATGGTGTATGAATTGTAAAATACTGGATTAGTAGGCATTACCATAAGCTTGACTGAATTTCTTATACTATAATATAGAATTGGGAAACTATGGAGCTTGAATAGAGGAATTGGGAAGTTTGAGGTATGCCTTCTTGAATCATAAAAGGGTAGTCGATTATAGTGAACTTCACCCAGATCAAAGCAGATATATATAGATGTTTGGGTGTACATTATATTGTAAATGAAATCACTTTGGGGTGCTAACACCAGTAGAATTTCACTACTAGTATAGCGCCTAACGGCACGAGTGTGTGCATCAAGCGATAGGAGCAGCAGGGGGTTCCTGCAACACGTGGCGCCTAGCGATAGGGTGCGGTCCACCGAACGATAGACCTAAAACAATGGGTCTGTCTAGAGCTTGGCGCCTAGCAGCAGGAAGGTTCTGCCAGGCGGTCTGCACAGGTTTCGCCTAGCGGCGCTTAGGTTGTGCCAGGCGATAATGCTGTAGGTATTTGACTTGTGTGAGTTATTATACGCAATGATGCAGAGTTGGTTCAGGAGATGTTGTGCCATGAGTGGGTAGGTTCATGGATGGTGGTGAACACGTGATGATATGAGCGAGGATGTTCATATTCTATTACTCTCGTGTGGGGATACGAGCGAGGTAGGTTCATATGTTCCTTCCTCACACTTGAGAGATGTTGCGTGCGGGGAGGTACGCAGTTGGTGGATCATGTGTGTTGGACTACGGGCGGGCTAGTCCGTAGAGCAGGACTACGAGCAGGGAGGTTCGTAGAGCAGGATTACAAGTGGGGAGGTTCGTAGAGGCAAGACCACGAGCGAGTAGGTTCGTGTGAGCATCATAAATCCTGAGACCAAAACTAACTATTTGTATGATTTAAGGTTGAAAAGCCTGGTGGGTTAAGGTCTTGGCCAAGAAATAACTATTGTGTTTGGCGATGATCGTGTAATTCTTTACACGGGAGCAGATGATGTTACAGGTGATGTTGCTGACGCTTGAAATGGAGAGAGAGGCTAGCTTGGGATACTATGAGCTAGGGAGTTTTACTATGTTTTCATTTGTTTATCGAACTTTGGAACTTGTAATACATTATATTCTAGTTTCATTTAAATTTTGGCAAACTGGATTATATTTTAAATTTTCCTATGTTTTTGGGAATAATAAAATTACGTCGTATTTATTGGAAATTGTATTTATTTATTTTATTTAAGTAATTTCCCTTAGGGACGTTACACCAAGTGCCAACTCTCGGGTTTTGCTCTAGAGTTTACATTGTGGCCTATCTCCTAGTGTAACATCCCTAAGGAATATTACTTTGAAAATAACATAAGCAATTATATAAAATAAAATAAAACGCGATAATATTGGTAATACCTCATTTATAAACACATGTTCCCAAAATACAGGAAAATTAAAATCGGAAAGTTGCATACATTATAAATTTGGTTCTGCCCATGTCACTTTTGCATCCTGAGTGACTTGCTAACCCCACCGCTTCGAGGTTCTCCCTCCAACTGGCTTATTTTGCAGACCCACCACATCCAAGGTTCAAATCACAATCCTATTATCACCCATTTCAAACAACGATACTCCACTCACAATCGTCACCTATGACATTCATCCCAAAATCCCAAATTGAACCCTAAGGCTCAATTCCAAGTGCAATTCATACCAACTTCCACCCATAAAGCAATTACAGATAGTCACACATCATATCAATCATACAATTTAACCCCAAACGTTCCGACATCACTGAACAGCCAAGGAAACGGGAACACTGGCAAACCAGTTTGTGGCGCCTGGCGGCAGTATGTGATACCGCCAGGCGGTGCATAGCAGGAAACCCAGAAAATAGTTCTGGAGGCATGAGTCGCCTAGCGCGTCTTCAACGCTGCCAGGCGGTTTCTGGAAATTTCCAAACACGTGACATAATTCAACGCAATTCCAATTTACACAGTCCATAGCATCCAGAATAGTACGAAAACATATAAATGACATACAACACACATAATTAACTCCCCTAACATGGTTTCCTCGCTTAAAATTTGACTTCTTGAAAGCCTCCAATGATCACCAATGGCTTCCTCCCAACTTATCCTCCTAACTCAATTCACCTATCACTCCAGAAAACACGTTCCTTTTTGAACTCTTGCTCCTCACAGTACCTCTTCCAATTCCAGCCAACCAAACCCTCCTTTTTACCACTAATAAGCCTTATAATGGTGGTTTAATAATGCTTAATTGTCAAAAACGCAATTAAGGTTTAATGACAGTGTTAATTACCATTCAATTGCTTGATATCTTCTGCCTTTTCAACCATCCTTGGCTGCTAAGTCTGCTAGGGTTTCCTTTAACCCTTCAAATTAAAGACAAGCCTAAAAATAGTAAAAATAGAGTTTCATTTGGGTTCCTCTAAGGTTTGAACCCACACCCATGCAAATGCCAACTCAATGCCAAACCATTCAACCAATTCATATTTCATGCTAACCAATATAACTCTATTATTATAACATTCCACAACATGTTTAATATATATATTAAAATAATACCAAATTATTAACAGACAGAAATGGCATACATAGGACTCAAACCCAAGTCCTCTCACTCAATAAAATACTCTCAACCATTTGAGCTAACACTTTTCCACATTATAACATTCTGCATTTATTACCTTAAAGGTTCTCTTTACCCGCATTTATCAAATAATTATTTAATTAACTATTTAATTTTTCCCGGGTCTTACATTCCCTCCACCTTAAAATGTTTTCGTCCTCAAAAACAAGACTTACCAGGAAACAGGTGTGGATAGGATAGCCTCATGCGATCCTCCATCTCCCAGGTCATCTCCTGAGTTGCCTCATCCTAGAGCACCTTTACTGTCTTTATCTCCTTACCCCTCAGATGTTTAACTTGAGAGTCAAGAATGCGAACCGGTCTGATTGGTATGGTCAAATCCTCTCGCACCTGTACGTCATCAGCCTCTAATACATGGTCTGGACTTGCAACATATTTCCTTAGTTGAGAAACATGGAATACATTGTGCAAGTTTGCCAGATGAGGTGGCAAGGCAATTTCGTAGGCCGCCGGTCCAATTCTCCGTGTGATCTGATAGGGGCCTATAAACCTCGGGGTCAACTTCCTCGATTTAAGAACCCTTCCAACTCCCGTGGTTGGGGTAACCCTGAGAAACACATGATTTCCTTCATCAAACTCCAATGGTCGCCTTCTTTTATCAACATAGGACTTCTGCCGACTCTGTGTGGCTCTCATTCAATCTTGGATTAATTTGACTTTTCCAGTTTTTTGCTACAAAAACTCAAGACCAAGCACAAAGGCTTCACCATCCTGATACCAACACAGCGGGGTTCTACATCTTCTACCATATAGTGCTTCGTAAGGTGTCATTCCAATACTAGCATGATAGTTATTATTGTATGTGAATTCCACCAATGGTAACACATCATTCCAATTTCCTAGATGGTCCAGCACACAAGACCTCAACAAGTCTTCCAAGGATTGGATGGTCCGCTCAGATTGACCGTCCGTTTGAAGATGATAGGCCGAACTCATTCTCAACTGTGTACCCAAAGCTGCTTGCAAGGACTGCCAAAACCGTGAGGTAAATCTCGGATCTCGGTCTGACACTATGCTTTCTGGCACCCCATGTAATCTCACCACCTCTCGTACATAAGTTTCTGCTAGTTTATCCATCGACCATTTCTTATTTATAGGTAAGAAGTGCGCACACTTAGTCAATCTGTCTACTATTACTCAGACTGAATCATGCCCTCTTGTCGATTTTTGGCAAGTGTGTCACAAAATCCATGGAGATACTGTCCCACTTCCACTTAGGTATCTCCAATGGTTGCAGGGTACCTCCCAACCTTTGATGTTCAATTTTGGCCTTTTGACATACCAAACATTGAGCAACAAAGTCGACCACATCTGATTTCATCCCATTCCACCAAAAGGACTCCTTCAAATCCTTGTACATCTTAGTCATACCAGGGTGTATGCTAAGACGACTCTGATGATCTTCCTTCAGAATTTGCGTCCTGAACAAGGGTCCTCCAAGTACGCACACCCTACCTTTGAAACGTAGAATGTCGTCCTCTCCCATTTGGTAGTCCTTTGCTTTATCTGTACCCAGCCATCCTATAAACTATTGCAACTCCATATCATGTCCCTGTGCTACACGTATCTCGTTCAAGAACTCATTAGTAACTTTCATCAAGCTGCATTGTATGACTCCTTGCCCAAACTGCATTCCCAAATTCATATCTCGGAGTTTCTCTATTAGCTCCAACTCCTTTACCATCATGCAGGACACATGCATCTTTTTACTACTTAAAGCATCGACTACGACATTTGCCTTGCCTGGTGATAAAGCAATTCAAAGTCGTAGTATTTCAGGCTTTTGTGGTCGCTGAAAATTTGAAATTGAGACCCGTACAGGTAGTGCCTCCAAGACTTAAGAACAAACACAATAGCTGCTAACTCCAAGTCGTGAGTCGGGTAATTTTTCTCGTGTACCTTCAGCTAACGAGAAGCATATGTTATAGGCCTTATATCCTGCATCAATACACACCCCAGACCTTGATAAGAAGCATCACAATACACTTCAAACATTTTCCCAGTATTAGGAATCACTAGTACTGGAGTGGTAGTCAAACACCTTTTCATGTCCTCAAAGCACTCCTCACATTTTTCAGTCTAAGAGAATGGCTGATCGTTTCTTGTAAGTTGTGTCAAGGGATTCACTTTCTTTGAAAACCCTTCCACAAATCTCCTGTAATATCCTACCAAACCCAGGAAACTTCTCACCTCGGTCACTGTCTTAGGCCTCTCCCACTGAAGAACCGCCTTGATTTTAGCCGGATCCACTACAATACCGTCTTGTAGTGCTCTCACAACTTCTCGAGTTGAGATCAACTCCAATCCTTCATGTTCTGGGAACACCGAACTGCACCGTCCACAATCAATTATGACGTGATTATTGGACAGTCAGTCCATTCCCAATATAACATCCAGTCCCTTCAGAGGCAAGCACACCAAGTTCACCTTGAATCTGCGACCTGCCACTTCCATTAAACACCCCACGCAGACTGAACTGGTAGCTACCTGACCTGAGGAAGGAGTCGACACAAGCAACTCACATACCAAATCACGTTTCTCCAAGTTCAGTCTCCCCACACATGCATTAGAAATGAAGGAATGTGTTGCCCTAGAGTCGAACAACACTAAAACTGATTGGCCAATTAATAAACAAGGCTCAAGAATAAGGTTACCTGACTGGGTAGCCTCGGTGGAGGTCATGGCGAAAACTCTACCCACCGTTCTAGCTCTTTCGGCTGGGGATGCCGCTGGCATCTTTGCACCAGTACTCTTCTTTTCCGGGCAGTTATTGGCAAAGTGGCACGACTTGTCGCATATGAAACATTTGCGACGATCACCCGATCCTCCTACTCCACCAGTTATCTGAGGGCAATTTCTCTTTAAATGGGGTCCCCCACACTAATAACACGTGGGACCCTGAGAAGTCTGTGGTCGGCTATAGGGTTTCTTCATCTGCCTTGCCTCTGCGACATTCTTCTGATGTCGACTTGTTGGATTCGGCCCTCTTTCTAGATACTCTGCACTCTTGGCTTTTTCCACCAAGAGCTGCCATTGCCTGGATACGCCACATATTCAACTGTTAAACATCACTCCATCAATTTAACAAATTTCTACTTCCTTAAATTTCACACACACAATGACATGCATATACATAGGAAGCTCACTCCTCAAAAGCCCTAAAACTTTTTTTCAAAACTTTAGCTCTGATACTAACTGTAACATCCCTAAGGAATATTACTTTGAAAATAACATAAACAATTAAATAAAATGAAATAAAACGCGATAATATTGGAAATACCTCATTTATAAACACATGTTCCCAAAATACGGGAAAATTAAAATCGCAAAGTTGCATACATTATAAATGTTCGCAATCCAAAGTTATTACACTATAAAAGCCCAAAATGGCTAATGTTCAAAACATAAAACAAAATATCAAAAACTCAAGTCTTCAAAAGCCCATATGATCCCGCTCTCTAGTCTCAAGCGTCACTTGGCTCACCTATCAAATCATCTGCTCCCGGATAATAAATTATCCGATCATCGCCACACACATACAGATAGGGTGAGCTATGCATATATAAATATAAATTAAATATGATACCCATCCCAAGAAGTAAATTTACTGACATGTATTAACTACAAATTATCCACCCCTGATCTCATATTCCTTCATGAGTTATATGCATGAAACTAGGTTTTGGGACTTTATTGTGCTCCCACGAAACTATCCCTTTCGTGGTCCAACCCTACGAGCCAATCCTGCTCATAGTCCAACCCTACAAACTCCTCGTCTGTAGTAAAACATCCAAGCCATCTTAGCTTGGACCCTGGCACGCACGCAATCACCATACTATGGACTCCTCGCCCGATAGCAGCCAACGGGAATAAAACTATTCCTTGCCCATCGTGCGTCCGACGCATGCAATCACCATACTAAAGACTCCTCGCCTATTAGTAGCCGACGGGAACTAGCCAGTTCCATGCCCATCATGCGTCCCACCACCAAGCACATCCCAGACCCCTATTGGGCTTAGTCCATCAAGCCCAAGCACAAAGGTAAGTGAACTTAGTCCTTCAAGTCCACTAATCAAAGCAACAACAATTTTCACAACAACCAAAACTGCCTGGCGCCGCCTAGACCCTGCTAGGCGGAATTTGTAACATCCCGTCAGGATATTACGGATTTATAAATAAATAAATGGAATAAATAAAACAGCGCCTTTAATAATACCTCATTTTCCCAAAACGCGGGAAAATTTAAAACTTTATTAAATGAGCGGATAAAGTTTATAACGTCCATTACAAAACCAAAACCACAATATTATCAAGTCACCCATCAGGGTTTACAAATGGTTTCAAAAACAAACGGATAAACATAAGAGTTCCCCACATCAATCCCCTCTCCGCGACTAAGCTACACCAGAGCCACCTGCATCACCAACATGTGCTCCCGTGTACCGCGTACACGATCATCGCCACACACACGCAGATAGGGTGAGCTTAGCAGATAAATCACATATATACAATGCTATAAACATATATATATCAACATGCATACATATCACAACACTTAACTTAACTTTCCACATTGCCCTATATTTTTATTCCTGCAATCCGACCCCCAATCAGTTTATTCGTGTTCTACATCGTCTAATGATTACTTCAAGGTGACTTGCTGCCAAACCTATCGGCCACAACCAATAGAGCACGTGCGGGAAAACATGCTACAGATCATACACCGCAACGCCAGGTAGAGTTCCCATATACAAACATCATCTGTATCGTCCCAAGACTACCAAACTCGTCAGTCAACAACTGAGGAGGGCAATCTATCTGGACCCATCCGTACTGGCTACAACCAGCACACTCACACCGGCAACACTCGCCAACCCGAGCCACAACTCAAGGGTTTCTCGTGTTCATCTGCCATCCCGAGCCACAACTCAAGAGATGCTATTCCGAGCCACAACTCAAGGAATATCACGTGCTTAACCCCTATCCCGAGCCACAACTCAAAGGATACGTTCCGAGCCCCAACTCAAGGAACACTAGCAATCCCACCCTTAAAGCATCACTAGACGCACTGTAGACCACAAATTCATAATCCAAACTCAAAGCTGCAGTAGCATAAATCGCCTGCCAGGTGCTGCCAGCTTCCAGACCGCCTGGCGAGGGACACGTACTGCCAGGCGCCAAGTGCCTCCAAAAGAATTACAAAGTCTGCAACAACCGCCTGGCGAAAACGTTCACACCGCTAGGCGAACGCGACCCCATATCGCTTTTGTTCGTTCTCTATCGCCTGGCAGGACCTCCCTCACCGCCAGGCGCCACATGCATCAGACCTCACTGTTGCCTCGATATCGCCTGGCGGCCTAACCCCCACCGCTAGGCGCTGTATCAGTTGCACCACTGGTTACTGTACTGTTTTGAATTAAGTCACAGGAATTCATAACTAGACCACATTAGTCTCTCAACCAAGTTTAATAGTTAGAGCTTCAGTGTATCACACATCCACCACGCTCACATCTGTTAACATTTTCGAATTACCTACAAGATGCACTTCTTGTTCCTATCAAGGTCCTCCTCTTTAAGGGTACTACGCTGCTTTGCGTTCCAAGACAGATCCCACTGAGTTCAATCTTACCTTCTCATACACATTCTCTACCTTCAAATTCCAGCTAATGTTACACTACTTTAGTACATCACTCCTCGAGTAAATGTCTCCCTAACCAAATTTTCCACTCCCATCCATGTAACATATCACCGTATGTATTGATAAAATAAACAGATTTATCATGTTAACCTTCCTCACTTATCAATTCACAGTTTGCTCATTACCATTACCAAGTTCATTTATAACTTTCCACTCTTAACCACCCAAGACCTGTCAACAAATCCTGCCACCTCAACCTATTCCTCTAACTGCTAAAATTCTCATTTCCCATCCTTAACCCTCCTTATTTCATTCACTCTTCAACTTGACTTCAAGCTCCTCCCCACTTCCTCACTGTCCCGCGCAAACACCCCAGAACAGCACTGCCACGAAGGCGCCTGGCGGCAAAGCCCGTGCCGCCAGGCGGCACATAGATTTATGGGTAATTTCCCAGTTTTACAGCCCCTGCAAAAATGATTCTCATACCATATGGATGCCCCCTTTCCTTCCTAACCTCTTCAAGAACCTAATACGAGTGCCATCAACCCGCGCTTAGTCTAATTCCAACACAGTAGTTTCATTATAACAAGCTTTGTCCAGTTTAGTGCTACCAATCCGCCAATTCCCAAACCCTACAACTCAATTTCACTGTTCCATCGGATTAACCTCTCATTACGATCAAATTCAATGGAAAACAATTTAGAACTTCCAGTAACCACTATCCCGTTGTTTTTCCCCGATCAACTCAATCCAACAACACCCAAAATCACCAGAAATCAAGCCCAACAAACTCGCATCGCCTGGCGGAAATTCATCACCGCCAGCAGTTCATCAGCGAAACCCAGAAAAATGTAAACCTTCACGCAGCGCCTGGCGACCGGGAGCGTGCCGCCAGGCAGTTCCTCGTCCAGGAACCCAGATCACATATAATTACATGCACCGCCTAGCGGCTATGAACAGCCTGCCAGGCAGTTTCTGGAAATTTTCCAGAAAACACAAAGATTCAACCAGAAACGAACAATAATCACAATTATACATATATCCATCAATTCAAATGCACTTATAAAAATTCTAACGTATAAAAGCTTCCCTAACCTGGTTCTCCTTCGCTTAAGCTTGACAATTTCAAGGTTCCCCCTGTGATCACCCATCTTCCTTGCTTCCTCACTATTCAGCGACGCAACCCTCCCTCAAGTCTCACAACACTCAGATTTTCGTGCTCTCTCTGGTATGCTTCCCAACTTGTCAAACCTTAGTCCTTAACCTAATTTTCCTTTTTAAAGTGTGCCTAAACTAAGTGTTTAATTACCCAAAACGAAAATGGCATTGAATAAGACATATTGTGCCATTCAACTCCCCCCTTACGGCTGCCTTTCCAGCCCCC
>Ga0214545_1004824_pt1 | contig 24948 bp, 18 predicted proteins | sample CNSS4metaG_FD_160064 | JGI IMG/M metagenome (GOLD analysis project Ga0214545, IMG submission 160064) | Root nodule microbial communities from cowpea collected in UCLA plant growth center, Los Angeles, California, USA - CNSS4 | ecosystem: Host-associated > Plants > Roots > Nodule | place: USA...
ACGCCTCATCCGAACACCAACCCGGTTTTTGAGTATACGCAAAGGAAGATATTCATGTGGGATTTGGGTTTGTTTCTGGGTTTGCATTCTATCATCAGATTGAATTCGAGAGGCGTTTTTGGAATGGTTGTGACGTTCCAAGTATATGGCTTCGGTTCAACCATACCTGAAGCACAAAGAGGGTGTTTTTGCTTCGGTTAACACCCGGGGCCAAAAGTTACCCCTTTTGGCCTCACCCCAATATGCCTCGGTTCTGGAACCGGGGTAGAATATTGAAAATAACCGAGGCCAAAAGCCCTTACTGCACTGGTGTAAGGACTCAATTTTGGTTGGTATCCTGATGCTCCAATTACCACTAAGGCTCATATAGAGTATAATGGGTTATGTCGTGAGGAGTAGCAGGAGATCTTAGCCATTGGACTCGATCAAGTCTTTGGCGCAAAGGAGACTTACCTGGTGTGATGGTTGGGTGATAACCCCTTGAGGCCAAACTATGCAGAGTTTGGGAATCATACACGGTGCAAGCCACCAAGAGGTCCGATGTTAATTGCATATATCCGGATAATTGAGTCTAGAGTTGAATGACGTGTGAGTATTGGAATGTTCCTATGTGAATTTGTGATAATTGATTGTTATTATGCTCTTTCTCTAATGTAACCTTCTTTAAATCATTATTAGCTTACCCTTGCTTTCTGTGTTTCTGTCTCGTGTTGAATGTTTTCCTTTTGCGATGATCACCTTTTCGGTGGGAGCAGATGTGGTTGCAGTGTCAAGGGCACTTTTGGAGGATGAGGATCCATCATTTTAGGTTGTGGAGGAGCTTTCCAGTGGGAGCTTTAGCAGGGGTCAGTTTAAGCATAGAGTTTACTAGTTTAGTTTAAGTGTATAATTGATATACTTTTATAGTCATATCTTTTGTAAGATTGTATTAATATATTGTGTACACTGGATTATCTGGTTTGGAACTATGATGAAACTCCCTATTTTTATTAGTTTTCAAGCTGCTAAAATTGGGATGTTACATTTATGGTATCAGAGCAGTTCGTCCTTAGGATGACCTGAGGGTTGTGGGTTTGTCACATCTTTTTGTGTTAGAGTTCAAGTTCAGTCGAGTTTTCCTGTGGAACCGAAAGTATTAAGAACATGAAACATCTTGATAAAGTAATGAGGGTGCACACTCATAACTAGATTAAAGGTTGTTTTTCTTTTTTAATTCTAATGGTTTACGGGAAAGAAAAGTGATAGACAAATGGTTTTGTTCTCAGTAGATGATGGAGTTTTGCTTTCTATGTCCTTGTTTGTCTTGTTTGTGTGTCGGTTGTTTTTGTTTAGTGTCTATAGTGGTAGAGGAATGCAGATTCAAGGTCAATTTGGCCTGTTTACCTTTATAGGAGTTGGATAAGGCCTCTGAAAAGAAGTTGTCGCTTTAAGGGTATGAAGTTGTTGTATGATGTATATCGGTGAACTAGAAAAGCTAAGTTTGGGTTAGTATTCTAAGAAAAGATGTTGGAGCTTAGCAACGTTTCGACTAAGAGAGCTTCAAGGACAAGTTTGGGAGCAAATGCCACAAGTTTTCCAAAAGGAGTGGAATCTAGAGGCTAGAACATATGGAAGATATCAGTGCATAGAAGTGTAACAACGTTTGAGGAAGAGTCAACTTGGTTCTACATCTCGGCAATGCCGAGGTTTAGAGTTATACAGATACATGAAATGTTAGGAGAAGTGTCATTAGATATAGTCGTAAGACCATATCTAGTGATTTCTTGGATTGGTGAAAGAGAAGCAGTTGGCAGATCCTAGGTTGCAGAAAATAATGAGATTGCTTGGCATTGAGTAAGCTAAAAAAGATAAAGACCATGAAGTGTAAAAAGACGACAAATCTCTAGTTAGAGGCTAAGATGAAGTAGAGCTTACAGATTAGTCAAGTAAGATGATGTTTCCTAAATAGAGGGAAAAATAATATGTGGATAAGAATGAAGTGGCATAAAGGTTTCATACTAGGTTTGATAGTTAGAAGGAGATGATTGGTCTTTGGAGTTGATAGTAGGGTATTTCAAGGAAAAGTAGTTCACATGAGCAGAACAATTGACCATGGGCTGAGACAAAAGAATCTAAGTGTTGGAAGAAGAAGCGTACCATTAACTTTGATCTTGTAGGAGTGATAAAAGCTAGTGGAAGCAAAGTACACTAAAGAATGAAAGGAGAAGAAAAGTCTGAAGTAATTGAAATGGTGTCTGCGATAGTTGGAGATAGAGCCACTAGCGCAAATGATCAAATTCAAGGATACAAGGTATAAAAGTGGTGCTTGGGATATGAGTTTGGTTTTGTTTAGGATTATATACTTCTTGGTGTCGCCCATATGGTAAAGGAGTCATGGTTGCCGGTAAGAGGGAGTTGGAGTTGAGATGGTGGTTTGCTACAGTTGCGGTCGAGTGAAGTTTACTCGGGTGTGTCTCATGTTTCATGGTGATCAAAGGATCTAAATTCAAATCCAATTTGAATTGTTTCCTTTGCAAGGTTGGGACATAAGCTCAAGGGTGAATTGGTTGTTTTTTTAATCTCATTCTTAGAAGATGTGATCCCCAACGAAGTAGTATCCTTTGATTCAAAGAGATAAGTCAGTGGGGGTGCATCAAGTGTAGATCAAGCTAAAAGGTGAGGGCAGGGTGTCATGTGAATCAGAGTTATATGACAAAGGCAAGCGAATAATAGACGCAAAGGATCTCAGTGGTAGAAGATTTTATAGATTTATTCTGAAGTAAATATTAGAATTTTCGCTTTGGAGTGGTGAAGTTTAGTTTTGCATTAGTGTTTGAAGTCAAACTTGTGCTAATAGTCTCTAATTGGATGGTTTATGCTAGGAGTGTGAAGTAAGAGAAGCAAAAGAAAGATTTGTTGGACACATAATGATATAAACTCAGTATAATCACCAGAATGACTACAAGTTTGATGGATCTTTAAAGAGAAGTTGTGGGTGTAAAACCATTCAAGAAGAGTATTGACTAAGGTTGGAATGGCTAGTAGGACATATGGTTTTAAAAAGGTGGATACGATGTTGAGGAAATTGAATGTTAAGGCTGTTATAAGGGGAGTTTAAAGAGTTTTGTAGGTTTTATAGAGGTTTTGAGGAATGTTTGTCAACAATGATTGTTTCCTTATCATAGCAGACATGAAAGGGTCGTCATTTTGAGTAAACGAAGAAGTGAATTTGTGTATGGATCAGAGTAGCGCAGCGAGATGATGACAAATGATACTTATGAAAGGTAAGAGGTGCATGAGAAGAATTATCTTACTCATGACCTAGTTGTTACTACGATAACCAGTTCTTTAAAAACAACAAAAGAGTCATTCTTATGAGTATCAATTAAAAGTGTTCAAGGATCATTCAGGGTTGGAAGTGTGGAGTTGCACAGAGAAAGTTGGACGAGAGAAATAGCAGATGGTTGAGTTATGGTTTCAAGTTAGGGTGTCAACCTAAAAGTGAGAAAGTAAGAGTAGATGCTTAGCCAGAGAAGGAATTCAAGATCTTGGTTTGACGAGGTAAGAGTAAGAGTTAGTGGATAAGTATAAGTGTTTGACTTGGGAAGAGAAGATATGAGGAGATTTCATTAGTCTAGTCACCTGACTAGAACTAGTGAGTTAAAATTGGGAAAAGGCAAATCGGACAATCTTAGTTTGAGATGTATTGTAGAGTTGCTAGGTATAAATCAAACAAGAAATTTAAAGTCAAGGAAATATATGGTTCTAAGGTTTTGTGTAAGGATGGTTACATTGGATTAGAAACGAAGATGGGATGCCATAATGAATTTGGTGGTTGTAATAGTTGAAAGTTTTAATTTGAAAATGGAATAACTTGGTTGTGAACTTTGTTAACCTTTGTTGAAGTCAGTAAAGGAAGCAAGATGTTATAATTGTCGTTATGAATAAAGGTGGTCATGAATGTTGATATGGGGCAGTAGACCAGAAGTCAAGTGTGATGAAGTTAGTGGAGTGATGCTTCAAGGAGGGAACAAGGTGGTGTGAAGTGATAACTAATATGTTTAGTTTGAGACCTGAAGTTATCTGAGATTTTGATAAAAACCTACAAGAGGTAGTGGAGAGCACCTGGAAGATGAGTTAGTATATCTGATATAAGTTGATCGGTCAGTTATGAAGGATCGTTCAAGTTTTAAGATTAGAGGTTAGGAGTTGCTTTGAGAGTAGTGGCTAAACCAATCTACACTATTGAATACTTTATCGCTTAGCACGGAGGCAGAGTTTTTAGTAAGTCTAGGTGTTGCAATCGTTAAGTTAGTCACGTCTAGGTGGTTGTTGTAGAGAAAATGAGGAGAGCATGGTTTTCTTTCTATCTGACGAGTGAATTTTTGAGGGCAAAAATTTTTCTTGTTGGGGAGAATGTAAGACCCTAGAAAACGGCGTTTTAAAAGTGATAGTGGTTTAAAAGTAGTGAGACTCGATTATTTTAATATTAAAAGATTTTAGTATAAATAGAATTGTTATAAACGAGTTTCATTATTTTAAAACATACCATCTCTCTAGAAACCACTTTTCTAGAGTTCTCTGACTTCTCTCTAGAGGTTTTATCTCTTTGGTCGTCTGATCGAAGAACCGAGACTGTAGGATTGATCCTCTCGGCGAGCTCTTCAAATTGGACCGATCAGTTTCTCCGTTCGCGTAAGTTGAGTTTCCGCTCTCTTTTTAATCTTTTTTGTTTTCTGTTGCATGCGAGCTCTCTTCCGCTTGCATGCAACATTTTAATCATCAATATGAGTCTTTACTGATGAGTGATCATAATGGTAGGTCCAGATCGTTCTTATGATGTTTTTATCTATAGATAAAGCATCATGTGGAGTTAGATGCGTTGTGGTGTTCTTTGAGTAGTTTGGGTCTGCAGAGTCGCTTTGTCAAGTAAGGGAAGCTGATAATTGAATTTATTTAGAGAGTTCAATGAATATAATTGTGTGTAGTTAGAATTGACTACTTGATTTGCTATGAATTGTAAACTAGTTGATATGCTTTATATAAGTGGAATTGTGAATGCATTGTATGAGTTGAGGTTGAATTGGAAAATGAACACTTGAATCATGGATCTAATTGCTATCATCTCAATTTGCTTGAAAACCATTTTGAAAACTATACAACACTGCCATGGAGGTGCCAATTTGGGTCATGAAATCAAGTTAAACATCTCCCAACGAAAACCAGAATCTGTGTTGTTTTCTGGTGCAAGGCTGAGCCTCAGAATTCAAGGCTGAGCCTTGAAAAATGTGAGAGGATCAGCGCTGAGCGCCAACCCAGCGGTGCCCCAACGCTGGGACCCTTACAGGTTTGGAACGAAATTTTAATCCTGAGGCTGAGCATTGGAATCTAAGGCTAAGCGCTAGCTGCTAGATTTCATGTGTTTGCTATTTTGATGTGTTTTATTGCATTAACAGATTTGAAATGGATTATTTTGACTGTCTTGGTATGCTTTGAGTGAGATTGGGTGAATATGGATCGGTTGTATGTGAATTATGGAGGAATTTCATGGAGAAATTCTAAATGTGGATGAGGTAGGGTATGCAAAGACATAAGGACTCAATTTTGGTTGGTATCCTGACGCTCCAATAACCACTAAGGCTCATATATAGTATAATGGGTTATGTCGTGAGGAGTAGCAGGAGATCTTAGCCACTGGACTCGATCAAGTCTTTGGCGCAAAGGAGACTTACCTGGTGTGATGGTTGGGTGATAACCCCTTGAGGCCAAACTCTGCAGAGTTTAGGAATCATACACGGTGCAAGCCACCAAGAGGTCCGATGTTAATTGCATATATCCGGATAATTGAGTCTAGAGTTGAATGATGTGTGAGTATTGGAATGTTCCTATGTGAATTTGTGATAATTGATTGTTATTATGCTCTTTCTCTAATGTAACCTTCTTTAAATCATTATCAGCTTACCCTTGCTTTCTGTGTTTCTGTCTCGTGTTGTATGTTTTCCTTTTGCGATGATCACCTTTTCGGTGGGAACAGATGTGGTTGCAGTGTCAAGGGCACTTTTGGAGGATGAGGATCCATCGTTTTAGGTTGTGGAGGAGCTTTCCAGTGGGAGATTTAGCAAGAGTCAATTTAAGCATAGAGTTTACTAGTTTAGTTTAAGTGTATAATTGATATACTTTTATAGTCATATCTTTTGTAAGACTGTATTAATATATTGTGTACACTGGATTATCTAGTTTGGAACTATGATGAAACTCCCTATTTTTATTAGTTTCAAGCTGCTAAAATTGGGATGTTACATACAGTAAGTTATAAGGTAAGAATAACTCTTTTCTTTATTTATTTTTTAATAAACAAAGAATTAATTAATTAATTAATTAATATAGTAGAGTATTTATGAAACGATCTAACTTTTTTACAAAACATATGATAACCCTATACTTAAGAGATGCAAGAAGACATGAGCCTTACCAAAAATCGAATATGATGACCAAGTCATTATCCACCCTAGATTTAAAGTCATTATCCACCCTAGATTTAGAATAAGAAGTCCATAAAGACTAACATCATAACCTCAAGATATTTCAAACCATTGTTCACCCTAAATACAATACAAAATCATATACGTCTTAACTCGATTATATGATGATTGAAATGAGAATTTTTAACCATTAACTTTATTTTGCCTAGTTGCAAACATGAATCCCACCATGTGTAATGTTGGAGAGCTTTATGGTACAATTGAGAAGCCCAGTTGTGTACGATTGGTGGTCTAATTTGGTTGAGCTTAATGGATTGTTGTGTAAAATTTAGGCCGAATGGCAGGAGTTGGTGGGGTACCCCTAAAAATGGTACGGGTAACCTTAAGCTAAAGCCATTATTAACATGGTTCAATACCCAAAGAGAGAAAAGAAAAAAAAGTTTCTGATCCTTTATGTATCCCCTAGCTATCCTAGTCATTCAAAACTCAATTAAAACTTGATAGCACGCATGCATGTGAAGTCTCTTAAATGTGATAATGCTCAAGGGTAGAGTGTCACGATAATGACCCTAACACTTACTATATTTGTTAATAAAAAATAAGAAATTATAAAACCTTTGTATGTACAATGTACTATATAGATACAAAACACCGAAAATGAGACATCAATAATTTAGTCATATGAAAAGTTGCATTTTGCTTTCCATTTTATATTACATGCTAAACAGTTATATCAATGGAAAAATTTCATCTGCTTCATCATCACCCAAATTTACAAAAGGTAAAACAACAACTTCAATATTTTTCTATGATTCTATTTTTTTTGTGGTGAAAAAAGAAACAACAAGCCAAGGAATAGAAGATGGTCTTAATTTCAGGCAAAGAGATTTGAGAGTCATATTGAGAATATGCATAAAAAATATTAATTAAAGAAAAGCAATAGGCTTTATATTGATATATGTATACAGTGAACCTTACTTTATTTTGCTGACGAAGTAGCCAACAATGATAAAGATGGGAAGCAATTATATGTACAACAATTAACTTGATGATCTAACTGTAACGAAGTATGATGTAAACTAAACGATGACCACTGATAGGACATGAAGTCACAACAATTATTAGGCACTAGATGATTGATAGAATTGAAAACATTGTGTAACTTGTATTTTTGGGGCTATGTCTGCATGTTTGATTACAAGGTGCCACTGGTTAATATATAATCAATATAGTTTTACTAAATCAAATTGTTGAATTCCTAAATTATATATTTATTTTTGTTAGTTTAGTGATTAAAACCGGTAGCATAGGCTAATATTTTAGGTCTATTTACTTGTGATTTTTAGGGTTAGTTTTGTGTATTTCTTGTAACATTTTATACACACTCAATATAATATACAATCTCTTTCTTTTTATTTGTCTTTGTTTTCTACATGGTATCAAGAGCCCCAAAAGAATCATGATTGAGAAGAGATTCTTGCAGTAGTTCCTCTTTTTGAAACCCAAAGCCATAAGTCCTAAGCCCTAATCCCTAAGCCTTAAGCCTCTTTCATAATTTTTCAGGTTTATCCTTATCACAATTTTGTTTTATACTTTGAGGCATTTTTGGAGGTTTTGAACCATGTTCTTTATGTCATTTTAAGGTATTTGCAATCCTATAATATTGGGTTTGTATTATGTTTTATTCGTTGCTTCCGTTGTGGATCGCATTTCAGTTTTGTATTTGATTTGTTATGGCAACTTGTAAAGATGATTCTCTTCAAACTATTAGTGTGCAATTGGATGGTAAAAATAATTCCTATTGAAGTTATTTTATGAAAAACTTTCTTTGTGGAAAGTTCATGTGGGGTTATATTTCAGGTGTTAAGGCAAAATTGATTTAAAGTCGATGAGTATGTTACTGTTTTAAAGGTTTGGGAAGTTAATAACTCTAAAATTATCACTTGGGTCAATAATTCAATCACACACTCAATTGATGCTTAATTGGCAAAATATGATACTACAAACGAGGTATGCAATCACTTATCTTGATTGTATACACAATCTAATTTTGTCAAACAATATCAACTTGAGATACATATTCAAGCATTGAAACAAAATGACATGAGCATCCAGAATTTTAATTCTATCATGACAACCCTATGGGATCAACTTGCCTTGACTGAGCCTGCAGACTTAAGTGCTTTTGCATAGTATATTACTCATAGGAAATCACAACATGTTTGGTTCAATTTCTTATGGCCTTGCGCATTGATTTTGAAAGTTTGTGTGGTTCAATTTTACATCGTAGCCTTCTACCATGTATTGATGATGTTGTTAATGAATTATTAGCAGATGAAATAAGACTTGTTTCCCAACCGTTGGCCAACATAGCATTACAATCTCAAGGTGTAACATCTCGACCGAATATTCCTAATTTAAATAATTAGAATATGGATATAATTATAAAATCGCATTTATGATAATTCCTTTTTCCAAAACGTGGGAAAATTTAAAACTTTATTTCAACGCGTCAATTATAAAATTCATACGGCGTTCAATTATTACAAAGATTAATTATTCATAATATTCATTACAAAATAGTTCATGAAGAAAACTAGTAAAAACACCCATATCTGGCCCCACTTTGAATCTAAGCATCCACGTGCTCACCTGCATCCACATCTACTCCCATGTAACAAGTTACATGCTCTTGAATTTGAAAATCTACAAAATAGAATATGTAATTAATACCTAATTATGGAAAAAACAGTGTAGATTAATTCAATTTAGTACCTGGTATGTTCAAGTCTTTTCTTTTTTGATATAGGATAGCATCTGCAAGTAAAGTCCAAGTTGCATCCCAAACAACATTTGGCTTAGACATTGTATTCATGATTAACAAAGGAACAAATAACCTTCTAAGTTGATTTCCAGATGCAAGATGGCTAGCCTCTTTAATGGCATCAATGAATTCTTTGTCATCTGCCAATAATCCTAATTCTTGGCAAGCCTCTTGGTATGTGGAGAATGTTTTACCATTAATTGTCTTTATACTATCATGATCAATACAACCTTTTTGTTTTGTTAGTAAGATTCTCATGTAGTAGCATTCACCTGATCCTGGAGGAACATATGTTAGTCGACCAATACTATAACCTTGCTTTCTTGGTTTCCATTGTTTTTGTTGAGACATCCAAACAAACTTTGTTGGAAATTCAGCATAGGTCAAGTTTCTACCTTCCTCAAATTTTTTGTTAGCTTCAAACCAAGCTAGGAACATGGTGTTCATATTCTCATTCCTATGCAATACATCATCAATTCGATCATCATCTTTAAACAAAACTGGTTGTTGATCTTGTAAGTGAAAAGTTAAACGTTGAACAGCTGGCCATCTATGATGGATATCAAAGCCATAAATTCGCCAAACTGCTTCACATGAAGATAAATATCTACAATCATAGTATCTTTTTATCTCATCAACAATACGCATCTCTGTAGATTCATTCTCTTTGTCTGTAATTTTAATTGTTGCTCTATCAGGACCTTTGTTGACATATTTGAACAAATACTTGATTGAGTTGGATTTGTTGCAATATTCTGTATTAACATGAGCTTGATAACGCATTAAGAGAAGAGGACTATACGGCACCACATTTGCATTACCTAATTTATGTCCATTTTTCAAGACAAATAAACCATCATCTCTACGTCTATATACAGGATATCCATCTTCATCAATTGTAGTTGAATGTCTAAATTTTTTATGAAAAAATTTAGAACACCGACCTTCTTTCATACATGGCGAGTTGAATCTAGCGGCTCCACAAGGACCATGTATCATATATGTTTGAACAACCTTTGAAAGTTTAGGATAGAGATCTGGATGAGGAAGTTCAACAGAGATCACTTGATCTATATGCTTTGCATTTTCTAACTTGTTTGAGTCACTCAACCATAGTAATATATGAGCATGTGGCAGATCTCTCTTTTGAAATTCAACTGTATACATACCTAAATTTGTAAAATAATTATTAGAGAAAATAATTGCCAGTAAGAAATTTCCATTTAAAGATGAAACAAATTGATTATGAAATGCAGTTAAAAAAATAATGAGACTGATAAGTTTGTAGTGCTAGCATTTATACTGAATTTGAATGAAAATTAAATTAAATAACAAACTTACCATAATATGTCAACTCGGAAAGTGGCTTTCTATTTGTAGATTGAATTCTTTTATTCTGCACGTGTGTATCTTCATTGAGAGATAAGTAGGTTTTGATAGTTGCATCTGGCGTAACATTTTCTTTCCAAACTGGTAGAATAGTTAAAAAGTCAAATGAGAAAAGAATAGATGTAAACTATGCAACACAAATAATAGACATATAGAAAACTATCACACTGAAAGTTTTTACAAAATACAGATTTGTGTTAGTGCATTGATATCAATATTTGTGAATGAAATGAAAAACAGATTGACAACAATGAATGCATTAATAAATTTGTTGGATGAAATGTATAGTTAATGAAAAAATTATTACCACAATTTCTTAACTGAGAAAGAGGTGTAATATTTGGAAAAGGAAATGCTTCACTTGGACTGGATTTGTCCTCATTTGTTACTGCAATCAAAAGAACAAAAAAAAAAAAAAAATAAAAAAAAAAAAAAAAAAAAAAACATACATGAAGTAAGATTAGTATTTACATCTTTGTTTTTACGTATGAGTGTAGAATTAATTGAATTAGATGAGAAACGAATGAAATGAGCTAGAAAAAAAGGAAGAAACTTAAAAATGCAATGTGAGAAACATAAAATTATTTAACCTGTGGACTTCATCAAGGTATTGGAAAAATTTTGTGAGACAATGTTCTTCCTTTTTCTTCTTCCATTTGTTGAATCCATTTTGTTGTGATAATGTTCAAAATGTCCAGAAGTTATGCATTGTATTGTGGTATTATGCTGTTTTACAAATTCAGAACATGTTGGAAATAAAATAAGATTAAGATTTAAAATTAATAATAGAAAACTAATAACAAAACCAATTAACAATGCACTGTGAAGAAAGTAAAGTAGAGAGCAAGAAAAAACCTATTAATAGATGTAGGCACATTTTTAGTATTCCACCAACATTCTTCCTGATTCAGGTACTGTTAGTACAAACTTTTGACAAAAAAGAACAAACATTTCATTGATATGGAAATATCAGAACTGAACAAATAACTCAATATTTGGAAAAACGTACCTTTTCAAAAAGATTTGATCTGCAATGTCCAAATTGATGATTTGCAAACAATGCAAAGCCTCATTTCAGAATGTGCATATGTGCTATATGTCCTTTTTTGACAAGCACAAAAGTACTATTGTTTGTAATAGTCAACCCTTAAAGTAAACATTTGTTTCTACATTGAGTGTAACATGCAACTACTAAACAAAGGGCAAAATAAAATAATTTATTGTTTTGAATTTTAGAAATCAAAATAAATTCTAAGAAATTAAATTTAAATTAAAAAACTTGTAAGAGAGTTCAAACTGAAATGGGTTTTAATGTTTTCATGGTTACTATATTACTAAAAAACAATTAAAATAAATTTTGCAACAAATATTAAAATAATTTTTGTAAAGAAATTAATAAAATTTTTTGCAAATTATATTCAGGTCCAATTATTAGTATTGCAAAATATAAAATTGACTTCTTTATTATTAATTCAAACCTTTTTTTAAGAAAATCAATCAAATCTTTTAACATATTTGAATTCTTATCATAATCATTTTCAATTATTTCTAGTATCCGAATTGAAAAATTATTTTAGAAAATCATTACTTTCAAAGTTCTTCAAAAAACCATACATAATATAAAAAGTAAACTAAAAAAGAAAAGTGCAATATTAAAAACTGCATTCTTTCTGGACGTAGACTTTGATCTTCTTCTTTTTCATTTCTTTGTTAGGTAGAAACACAAGAATATCTCCTTCTTCCAAACGATTGAATGTGCAGAAGTCCTTCCATCCCTTCCCAATCTTACTTGACTTCTTAGGTGTATTATGGAGCAGAAGCTTACATTGAACAATGAAAGTGTTGTGACGTCCCTGCAATTCCAACCTCCTCAATCTATGTTTACGAACGTAATCTGCAAAGTCAGATTGTAGGTCCTGAAAAAAGAACAAAATAAGAGCACAAATAAAAATATATAAAGAAAATAAAATTTAGAACCAAAATAATAAAATGAAAAGTTCATCAGATGGTTGGCTTTGCATTGAGATTTTGTCAATTTCACTCTAAACAGATGTTTTTTTCGCAACCGAATTAGGTTTGAAAGAAATTTTGCACCAGTCGATATTATAAACATGTTGGAGAATACAGTGATGTGGAAGGTTGAATTGGCAACATATCTAAATACAATTTGATGGATATGTTCCAATTTATAAAAAAACTCTTAGGCTATACCAACCATCCGTGAGAACGGGATGATTCACATCCATATTAAAAGTTAATTGATGTTGATTCCCTTCAATATCTTCCAACTGCCAAACCGGTCCTAATTCCTCACCAAAAATAGCAAAAAATATTGGATCAACATGTCCGAACTCCTAATGAGACAAAAAACAGATAGAAAGGTCAAAAAGATGAATAAGACAAATATGAAACTGATGATGAAAGCATAAATATTAAAATCCAAGAATAAAAACATGCATGGGTGTGTAAACAAAAAAATAAGAGACAGACGAAAAATTTATAAAAACAAAAAACAGAAAAGTAGTGAATTTGAATGCTTAATGAAAAAAGTTGAGATCTTTAGAAGAAATAAATACTAAGTCAGAGTTCAAACAAAGTAAAAATATAAGTTGTGTTATGAAAGACAAAAAAGGTCGACATACATGAAAAATGCATCAAAAACAGAATATTTAACGGATTTCAACGATTATTGAACAAAGATGACATTTTGATAACCAAAAAACAAATGAAGTAAGATTTGGAGAAGAAGTAAAAAAATTGAATAGATGATGAAGGAAAATATAGTTTAACATACATGAAGCATGGAAAACAAACAGAAAAAAAGGACCTTTGAACGATTATTGCACAAAGTTTGAATTTTTAGAAAGAAAATCGAGAATAAGTAATATTGTGTAAAAAGTGAAAAAAGAAATACATGCTTTTGAACCATTAAGATGGATGAAGAAGCAATGTGGTACGTTTAAACTTAAAAAAAACAGCAAAGCACATACTTTTTCAAGTTTTTGTGAAGTAAACGTACCTGATTATGAACAAAATGATACGTAGTGAACCTTCCTAAAGTTTTTCTAGTAGTGACACTCAAAGAGGAATCCATGGAAGCAAGTGTAGGGGAGTGACCTTTCTTTTTCAGTGATTTTGTGAAAAACATAAAACTTGATAGTAAATAAGGTAAACAGACGGTTATATAGATATGAAAAGACTTGTAATTAAAGAGAAATTAAGGAAGGGTTTTTGAAAATACAATCATATTTAATAATATTTTTAAATTAATTTTGAGAAAGTAAAAATAACTCTCAAAATTTTTTAAAGAAATATACATTTTTTTAATAAATAAAAACAAATAAGAAGTTGAAAGAGTAATAGCAGATAAAAATAATATAATAAAATATTAAGAAAAAAGATAACTAATTACTAAAAGAATAAAAGTTAATATTAAAAAAATAGTATTTTTATATAACAAAATTAAACGTTTATTTAAAGTTATTTAAAATAAAAATAGAAAAGCTAAAAATTGTAAGAGTAATCATTTTTTATCTGAAAAGCTAAAAAAAATAAGGAAGAAAAATTATGATTAAGAAAATAAAAATCAACTTTCGTCCTTTAAATGCAAAGTTACATAGGTTTTTTTATTTGTTAATCAATCTGTGAAAGGAGAATTGTGTAAAATATTTGATGAAGGAAGAAGGGTTTTGAAGACATGAAATAAGTTTTATATGTTGCGAAAACAATAATGAAGTTGAAAAATATACATAGATAAAAATTTAATGACTTTGATGTAGCTAGCATCATAATGTAGTTGACATTAAAAATAATATCAACACTTCGACATTATGCTAGCAATATATACTAAATTTTAAAAATAACCATATACAACAAAAGGTATATAAATTTCTAGAAATATATTTAAAAAAGGTACACAAATAGTGAAAATAAACGATTTTTTATAACCCAAAACAAAAGGAAAAACCTATGCTGAACTTAATTAATTTCATGTAGCTAGCATGATTATGGTGTTGACAATGTCAAATTATATCAACACACTCTGATTCAGCTAGCAAATTGTGAATGTAAATATAGAATACATAATTAAGAATAAGCATGAAATCTATTCATAATTAAATTAAAACATAGTTGAAGTAATATTGTTTTCAAAATAACAACCTAAGACAAACAAAAAATTGTGGTCATGAGTACAAATACATAACAGCAGCAAATGTTTTTCAAAAAATAACATAATCAACATCAACCACCAAATAAAGTCTATTACAATTTGTAGTCTATCACTTTTCAATCTTGATATTCTTCTTCAACATCTTCACTGGAATCTTCTTGTTTTCTTGAACAATAGATCGACTTTGTCTTTTAAGTGCTGGGACAGGTGGTTGAGTAGCCAAATCAAGATTGTCCAGATGAGATGATTCTTTGCGGGTTAACTCATCAATTTCAACATCAATTACATCTTTATTTTTCAAGGATTCTTTGGGAGGAACATGGCTTGATACTATATTGTTCAAATGATCACTTAGAGTCTCAACATCATTTGATTCTTCTGTGAATTTGATCAGCAAATCCTAAAAACAAAATTAAACAAATTAGCATATACAAAGCTTTACAAAATAAGTTAAATTGTAATCTTCAACTACCTCTGCAATGGAATCATATGAGATTTGATTTGTTCGCTCATTTACTTTGCTTTCTTCTTCATTTACAGAGTATAGATCCTAAAAATTGTATCCAATATAAATAATATTAAAATTAAAGAAAAATATAGGATAAGACGTAAAAAAAAAAGATCTTACCAAAGACTTAATTTCAACATCAGAAAAGCTTTCAATTACTTTTTCATCCATGCAAACTTTTTTAACTCTGAATGATTGTTCAAATTTGCTATTATAATCATTCTTGCACTCAACTTTGAACATATAGGTCTTATCAATTAGGACTTCAAACTCTTTAGGCAAGTCTCCAGCAACAGTGTTCTATTAAAAAAAAGGATTAATATAAATGAAGTAAATTAATGAAAAAGAATTACTGTACATAACAATAATGATTAAAATAAGTCGAAACGAAGTACCCAATATAGAATAGGAAATAATTGATTGTGAATTCATTTGAAAATCAAACAAAACCTTTAAGTTAAATGTCAACAGTATAAGCAGAAATGATTAGATTAAAAACTTAACCTTGTCTTGTAAGTCAAGAATGTCAGAGCATGATTTCTTCAACATTGCACTTGCATCACGATCAAATACAACAAAAGTGGTAGAATCCGTAGCATCAATTACACGAAGTTTCAGTTTATACCTAAAAAAAAACAATAACGACATTTTGAACATTATTAAGTTTTCTTAATATTATATTAATAAAATCATGTTCTGAAGATTAATAATATTACCTAGGTGTAACCTTAATGACATGCTTGTTACACTTTTCACAAAAAAACATTTTGTAATCAGGATATACTGCTTTGTTGCAAATACATGTTGTATACCACCAATCATCATGATCTAGCACATGTTTGATAGTAGCCTTTACTACAAAAGTACTTTCCTATAAAATAAATAATCAAAAATTATGAAAAAAAAGTGGTAATTAAATAAAAATATTCATGTGCAACATAGAGACAAATATTTGAACCTGTTTAAAATCTTTGAGACCTTCAATTGAACTCCTAGGATGCAACTTAATGAAATCATCTTCTAAGCTAACTTTAGAAGAAGCGCAAAGTTGGGTAAGAGGTTGAGAAGGAGATTCACTACTATCCCACATCCTACGTTAAAAAAATGTTATTTTACAAAGATATACATATATCTATCTATAAACAAAGATATATCTTATGTATATATACTTACATTTTTTTTCAACTTGGTTGCATCTTCACCATCACATTTAAAAATTATCTTGCTACAGTTCATACAGTTTTGAATAAAAGCTTTATCTACAAAAGACAACATGTCAAAAAGAATTTTAAAAATTAATACAACTGTAATAATCTGGTTTATGTTAGTTACCTTGGAAGGTCTTCACTTTGCAATAATGTAAAGCAATGACAACATGTTGATCCTCTCCAGAGGCCAGAAATGCATTTAACATATCAACATATTGACCAAATAAAGTACACTCCAGTCGCAAACTATTGAATGTTAAAAATCACATAAAAAGAGAAGCAGATGAAATACATAAAAATAAATAAAAAACACTAAAGAAGAAAAATAGATGAAATCCGCTTATCCATCAGCTTCAATAAGGATGACATTCATTTTGGTTTTCTTACCAGCTTTCTCTAGCTCCCTTTCTGTTCCAACACCAGTAAACATTCCAATGACATCTACAGAAAAAGGAAAAAGAAAGAAAAAAAATTAACAAAAAGTTATACAAAAAAAGGAAGAAAAATATACTTACTAACTAAGTAATTTGTGTCAAAACCAACAGCTATGATTGTTGAAAAAGGGGTGTATGAAGTTGTAGTTTTCGGAACTAAGGTACTTTTCACCATATTGACCTTGGTTCCAAATTGGAAGTTGATCTTATAGGCGTGATTTGTAGTTCTATAAGAACCACCATTACATGAAACACTCAAAGATTGAATGGTGTAAACCTTATCCTCATTGATTTCAGACTGGAATTTGTATATCAATGTGCGTCTAACAGATGCATGGATTAGGACACCCTGAAAAAACTGTTTGATAAATGAAAAAATAAAAGCATATTTAAACTTATAAAAGCATATTTAAACTTATGGGTAAAAATAAAAAATTTAGGAAAAGTCAAAAAATAAAAGGCGTTTATAGTTTTAGGAAGGTACTTCTTTGTCTTGAAGAACAATTTCCATGGAAAATGGAGTTTTTCGTTTTGTGTAATCTTCAACAAACCATAACCTTACAACTCTTGCAACGATATTCCAACTTTCCTTCTCAAGGTTGAGTTCTTGTAAGGAGTGAGTGTGTTTTTGGATAACAGACATGGTTTAAGGAATGAGGGAAATGAGGGAAATTAGAGTATAGTAAGGAATGAAGAAAGGTCTGCAGACATGTATTTGAACAAAACAAAAACACATAATAAAAAAATATTGGAAGATCATAAATAAAAAACAACACCATATGCATGCTTTGGTTTTCATTTCACAAATTTAGAAACAATCGGGAAAAGCAATAGCAGATTTTGACATGAGTAAAGATATTTACTAAAACAATACGCAGACTGTGGTTTAGGTTGACAAAATGGAGTAAAAATTGGGAAAAGTGACTGACAAAAATACAAAGATCACAGAAAAAAACAAAAGTTGTTTTTCACATGGCTCAATGTTGTGCAATAAAAGGAAATATGGCAGAGAGCAGTACAAAAAGACAACATAAAGTCACTTTAAATGTTGGAAAAGGTTGACAAATCAACGAAAATAGGAAATAAAGATTTGATTTCAAATAAAGATGTAATTTGAACATTTGTAAATTTAAAACACAAGGAAGAAAAAGGAAAGAAGTAAAGTAATGCAAAAAGTAAGATAAATGTTGTAACGTAGATGAAAAAGGAAAGAACTGGCTTGATGTATGCATATCAAAAGACATAAGAATTAAGTAAACCTGAAATGTTGGGGTTTCTTGAAAGTTGAGGTACAATCAGATCAAATTTCAACAAACATTAAGAATAAAAGGTCAAATTACATCTTGCTAATATTAAGAAGCAACTATCTCATGTAATAGAAAACAATAAAATATGCAATAGGTCACAAAAAATTAATTTTCAAACGGTAGTATGGAATATCTTTGAATCAACAATAAAACAACAAAAAAATCAATAAAACATATTAAACGGATTCCATTATATCAATATTATTGACTTACATTTAAAAGTTGGTTACTATTACCAACTACTACGTGGTCTCTGCTTACCTCAATTCCATATTCATAACTAATCAACAACAAATTTGCTTATGACTTAAGATGGCAACAGTTTCTGCATTTAAACAAAATTATACCTGAAACTTTGGCGTCTCTTGAAAGTTAAGGTGAATGGAAAGTAAGAGAAAATATAAAAATAACATAAAAATGAAATAAACCTCAAATGTTGGGGTTTGAATTAAGTAAACCTGAAATGTTGGGATTTCTTGAAAGTTGAGGTACAATCAGATCAAATTTCAGCAAACATTAAGAATAAAAGGTCAAATTACATCCTGGCAATATTAAGAAGCAACTTTCTCAATTAATAGAAACCAATAAAACATGCAATAGGCCACAAAAAAATAATTTTAAAAATTTAGTATGGAAGATCTTTGAATCAAAGATACAACAAAAAAAAAATCAATACAACAAATTCATAACTAATCAACAACAAATTTGCTATGACTTAAGATGGCAATAGTTTCTGCATTTAAACAAAATTATACCTGAAATCTTGGCGTCTCTTAAAAGTTAAGGTGAATGGAAAGTAAAAGAAAATATAAAAATAACATCAGAATGAAATAAACCTCAAATGTTGGGGTTTCTTGAAAGTTGAGGGACAATAAGATCAAGCTCAAACTTCTTCATCAGACAATAGAAAATCAATAACAATGGAAGATATGTTTAATCAAAACATATGAATTAAACAATACAACATATTAAAGGGATTCCATTATAAATTTAATTATAATGGAGAAAAGAAATTTAATCAGAAACTGGAATCTGCAGTGCTCGTCAGGATGAAGGTATCTTCTTAGAGTTAATGAAGGAATAACCCTAAAAACAATCTACATAAACAAAAAACACAAAAACATGAGTTAGATTTCTAAAAAATAAAATGTAAACGAAGTTGGAATCAATAAAATTAAGAAAAAATTAATTACGGTTTCAAAATGAGAAGTGAAGAGATGAAAATAGAAAGTAAGATTAGAAGAACATATCAGATTGAAATGGTAGGGTTTGAGGCGGCAAAGAAGTGGAGAGGGTTTGATTCAGCAGAGACCTCGAGAGGGTTTGAGGCGGTATAGAACCACAAAAACATGAGTTAGATTTCAAAAAAAAAATGTAAACGAAGTTGGAATCAATAAAATTAACAACAAATTAATTAGGGTTTCAAAATGAGAAGTGAAGAGATGAAAATAGAAAGTATGATTAGAAGAACATATCAGATTGAAATGGTAGGGTTTGAGTCTACGTCCACAAAAAATTGGAGAGGGTTTGATTCAGCAGAGACGTCGAGAGGGTTTCCGGCGGTACAAAACCACGAAAACAATCTACAAACAAAAACATGAGTAAGAAATGAAAAATTAGGGTTTCAAAATGAAAAGTGAAGAGATCAAAGTTATTACCCAAGAGCGATGGAGAGCGTTTGAGGCGGCATCAGAGAGATGGGGGCACAGAAGCACAAAAACAATCTACACAAACAAAACAAACCAAAAAATGAGTTAGAAGCCAAAAAAAATTGATGTTAACGAAGTTGGAATCACTGAGACTAAGAAAAAAAAAGGGTTTGAGGAGAGCGTTTCAGGCGTCGTCAGAGAGGTGACTAGGGTTTGAGGAGGCAGAAAGGGGGAGAGTGTGATTCGAATGGAGAGGGTTTCATGCGGCACCAGAGTGGAGAGGGTTTGAGTCGAGAGAATCGTGGAAATGGTTTTACGCGAAAAAAATGTCGAATGAAGTTGAGAAGGAAGAGAGGTGGATCGCATTTGTGGAGGAAGAGCGAGAGAGAGACCGTTTGAGGCGGCGGTAGAGAGGTGGCTAGGGTTTGAGGAGGCAGAGAAGTGGAGAATGCGTAAAATAGGGTAGGGTTCGAGAGAGGGAAAGTGAAGAGAGGTGGAGAGTGTTATTTCATGTCAAGAATGTGGAGGAAGAGCGAAAGAGAGCGACTGAGGTGGAGGCGGAGGCAAAGAGGTGGCTAAGGTTTGAGGAAGCAGAGAAGTGGAGAGTGCGTAAGACAACATGAGAGGGAAAGTGAAGAGAGAGGGGAAGTGAAGAGAGAGGAAAAATGTGAGTGTGGTGAAAAGTGAGAAAGATGGCCTAAGACTTCATAAGAAGATGACACAAGTCCAAATTACTTTAAGAGGTAAAAACATTTTGAATTCTGAAATTGTAGAAATTTTGAGAAAATGACACGTGTAATATTTTGCTTTTTGTGATTCTTTGAATTGTATTATAAATAGATAGCCTAACTCATCCATGTCAAGTGTAACTGATAACGATGATTTAGTTCCATTATCTGGTATTGGCACCATTGCCATACCATCTTTGTCTTTGTCTGCTATTTACTACATACCTGATCTTCCTACGAATCTTGCTTCTGTTGGAAAAATTTATGATTCTGGATATAATGTGTATTTCTCTACATATGAATGTTTTATACATGACCGCACATCTCAAAAGGTGATTAAGATAGGTCGTAGGCAAGGTATACTCTATGTTTTGTAGTTTAAGGAGTCAATAGTTCCAACCTCTAGTTTGTCTTCTTCTTCACCTTTTTATTTGTGGCATTCTCGTTTGGATCATGTTTCTACATCTTGTTTAAAGTGTTTAGTGTCTATGGGTGTCTTAGATACTTTGGACAGTTATGATATTTCTGATTGGAGTGGTTGTGAACTGACAAAATTTTATGCTTTACCTTTTAATAAAATTTTTTCTTCTTCTCTTGCTCCTTTTGATCTTGTGCATTCTGATGTGTAGGGACCTTATCCTATATCTACCAAAGGAAATTCTATATATTATGTCTCTTTCATTGATGATTTTACTCGTTTCACTTGGATCTATCTTATGAAATGTCGACCTAATTTTCTCACAATTTAAAAAAATTTTAATGCTCTTGTAAAGACTCAACATTCTACTACCACAAAAACCTTTGTGACTTAGGGGTGAATACACTTCTAATGCTTTTACCACTTTAATTGCCTCTAACGAAACCATGCATTAGACCTCTTGCACTAACACTCCTCAACAAAATGGCATTGTTGAAAGAAAATATTGTCATCTTATTAAGACTACAAGATCATTCTTGTTATCTACCCATGTTCTTAGTGTTTTCTAGGGAGAAGTTATTCTTACAACAACTCATGTTGTGAATCCGATCCTAACTTCACATAATTCTTGTTTGTCTCCTTTTGAAAAATTGTGTGGTCATGCACCTAATTACTTTGCTTTGTGTGTTTTTAGATGTACTTATTTTGTTCTAAAACCACATAATAAGCATGCCAAATTATCAACTAAGTCTAATTTGTATATGTTTTTGGGATATGGTCTTGGTCAAAAGAAATATCATTGTTTTATTCCAGTTAGTAAAAAATTGTATGTTTCACATCATGTTGTGCTTTTAGAACATATTCCCTTCTATTCTATGCCAGCTAGCTTACATTATTTGACTACATCTGATGTCATTAAAATTGACCATTTTGATATTTATGACACTACACCTACTTCTATACCAACTCCAGAACCTATCTTAACACCAATTACAAACATCGCACCAGAGGTTGTACCTATTGATTTCCACTACTACGCCTATTCAATCACCTCCTGAGGTTATGGTTCCTGTACCACTTGTGCAATCCATTTGTAATCGTAAGTCTACACAACTACTAGATTTTGTTTATTCCACTTATTCTGGTTCATTTTGCTTCTTCGATTGCCTTTATTCATCGTCTTCATGAGCCTTTATCCTATAGAGAGGTTGTTTGTGATCCACTTTGGTAGAATGCTATGGTTGGGGAACTTACTGCTTTACATCATACTCATGCATGGGATCCAACTCCATTGCCACCAGGAAAACATCCTATTGGATCTCGTTGGGTATACAAAATCAAAACAAAATCATATTGTTCTGTTGAAAGATACAAAGCTAGACTTGTTGCTCAAGGAATACCTAAGAATATGGCATGGATTATGAGAATGCCCTCGTGGCAAAGATGACTACTTTTCATACCTTCATTGTTGTCGCTTCTATTTTTCAATGGAAGATTTTTCAAATGGATGTGAAGAATGTCTTTTTGAATGGAGATCTACATGAGCACATTTACATGATTCCATCACTAGGTAGAGGTGTCAATTTGGCCTAGCCCATAGGGCTTGGCCCTGGCCCATGTTGGCTAGGGCCAAAAAAGCCCACATTGAAAAAAGTCCCTATCAAAGAAGCCCACAGGGAAAAAAACCCTACAAAGCCCTTTAAGTCAGGGCTAACCCCTGGGCTTTCATCTTCAACATGAAAAATATATTATTTTTTAAAATATATTATTATTTGTGGGACAAGCCCAACGACTGGGACAAGCACGACGACCCGTATAGGCTTAACGACCCGAACCTACTCAACGACCCCGACAAGTTCGACGACCCAGACAGGTCTAACGACCCGAACGGGTTCGATAACCCGAATGGGCCTGACGACTCTATCATGCCCTACAATTCGAACCGCCTGACGATCTGGAAGGGCCAAACAAACCGGACGGGCCTAACGACCAAGACGGGTCTGACGATCCAAATGGGCCTGATGACCCGGGCGGGTTCGACGACCTGAACAGTCACGATGATCTAGACGGGCACGACAACCCGGATGGGCCCGACGACCTGGACGGACCCGACGACCTAGACAGACCCGACAATTAGGATGGGTCCAACAACCCGGATTGGCCCGACGACCCGAACGGACCAGACGATCTAGATAGGCCCGATGATACAAACGAGCCCAACGACACGGACGAGCCCGACGATACAATGGGCCCAACGACCTAGACAGGTTCGACGATCCAAACGGGCCCGACGACCTAGACGGGCCTGACGACCAAGACGTGCCTGACGACTCGGATGAGCCCGACTACCCGAACGAGCCCGATGATGACGGGCACTAGGTGCCTCGCACAAATCTGGTGAATTTTACAAACTTCAAAATGCCCTCTATGGTCTTAAACAAGAACCTCTTGCTTGGTTTTCGAAGTTGTCTACGGTAATTATCTCTCTTAATTTTGTTTATAGTCATCATGATACTTATATGTTGATGATATGATTATTATTGTTGATGAATGTAATAGAGTTGTATCTTTAAAAACTGCATTATCGCATCGTTTTGCTATGAAAGATTTGGGTGTACTACGTAACTTTTTGGGTATTGAGGTTGCTTCTTCTTCCAAAGGTTATCTTCTATCTCAATCCAAGTATATTGCTTACCTATTTAACCGTGCTCGACTTATTGAAAACAAGATTGTTAGTACTCCTTTTAAGACAAGTGTGCAATATTCCTCATTGTATGGTGTTCCTTTAATTGATTCTACTTTATATCGAACTATTGTTGGAAATCCGGTTTATCTTAGTGCGACTTGTCCAGACATTGCACAAGTTGTTCATGTTGTTAGTCAGTTTTGTTTCAGCTCCGACAATAGTTCATTGGAGTGTTATTCTTCGTATTTCCAGGTATCTTTGGGGCACTCGGTTTCAGTCTCTTTCGCTTTCTTCTACGTCATCTTTAGACTTTCTTGCCTATTATGATGCTAATTGGAATGTTGATCCTAATGATCAAAAAACCACTACTGGGTGATGTATTTTTCTTGGTGATTCACTTATACCATGGAAGAGTAAGAAACAAGATATTACATCTCGATCGTCCACAAAAGCTAAGTATCGCACCATGACTTTGACTACGTGTGAGATTATCTAGTTGTGTTGGTTACTTGTAGCTATAAGTATCTATTTGAAAGATCATACACCTCTACATTGGTACAATAAAAGTTCTATTCATATTGCTCACAACTCTATTCTTCATGAGAGAACCAAGCATATTGAAAAAGATGGTCATTTTACTCGTCACCATCTTCTACTTGGCACTATATCTTTACCATTTGTTCCTTCGGCTCTATAGATTGCAAATATATTTACCAAGCCGCACTCTGTTTTACGCTTTCGTTTTTTATTTCACAAACTCTCAGTGCATTTAGCTATAAAATTTTGAGTTTGAGGGAGGATGTTAGCATAGGCCCATGTTTTAGGCTCATTTAGTTGTGACTTATAGGGTTATACACACTTAATAATATACAATCTCCTTCTTTCTATCTTTCTTTGTTTTCTACAAAAGCAACTAATATGTTGTATAAACTTTTAAAAGTGTAAGGTAATCTTTTGGAATGGGGATATCCCTTCCATGAGGGTTGCTATTTTCTTTATATCAACATTATTGAACATATGTGCTAATTAAAATAGAGTTATTGATGAGTACGTATTTTTGCCCTCATTTAATGTTTAATTCTGGGTATTTAATTGAATTTATGTGCCTAAAGAGTGATTTAATTGATAATTTTGATAATTAGGTTGTTTGAGCTTGTGTGATAAA